>Ga0182012_10002324_pt1 | contig 20573 bp, 19 predicted proteins | sample 612S2SmetaG_FD_120486 | JGI IMG/M metagenome (GOLD analysis project Ga0182012, IMG submission 120486) | Permafrost microbial communities from Stordalen Mire, Sweden - 612S2S metaG | ecosystem: Environmental > Terrestrial > Soil > Wetlands > Permafrost | place: Sweden: Stordalen | collected...
CACGATTCATCAACCATGCCCGTCGATCGGCGTGATCGCCATGGCAACGATGCTGGAACGGGTGCGGCACCCAGAATTGCCGACGCGGGATATCCTGCTGCCGGTGCGGCTCGTCGTCCGGCGATCTTGCGGCGCGCATTTGAAGGCATGAAGATCCGCAGCGGCGGAGTCTGGGTAGCTCCGTCGCCACGGCTTTCGGGGAAGGTCTTAGAGAACGGTTCGTCTTCCGGCGATGAGGTTATAGATGAGCACGATCACCGCCAACACCAGCACCAGGTGAATCAGCCCACCGGCGATGTGCAGGGAGAAGCCCAGCAGCCAAAGTACCAGCAAAATCACAAAAATCGTCCAAAGCATTTCGGTCTCCTTCGCTCCTTATGAATGGGAGCTGCGCCTGGGGGATGGCGCGACCTGATGCTCTCAGATTGCCGGAACCGACACTGTCCCGGATTGACCAAGAAGGTCTTCAATTTGAGGAGTGGTCAATTTTGAGCCGGTGGGGTTGCTGCTGGTTGCGCGGGCAGGGGCGCGGGCAACGGCCGGTGCTTTGCGCGCAGATAGGCGACCAGTTGGGCGATCTCATCGCTCGAAAGCGAGTCTTCGAAACTGGGCATCTTCTGGCCGCCGTTCTTGATCTGGTCTGCGATCTGGGGCGCTTTCATCTTCTTGCGAACGTTCTCCAGCGAAGGACCCTTCGGGGTTCCCTGGGTGTTGGCGCCGTGGCAGTAAGCGCAGCCTTTGTCGCGGAAGAGGGTGGCGCCTGCGGATTCCGAGGCTTTGGGGCTCTCGGCCCGGGCAACGGAAACAGCCTGAAGCAAGAATCCAATAGTGCAGGTTAGTGCGAGGGTGGTCCGTAGGCGTGGCAGCATCAATCTGAGCGAAATCACATCTTTATTTTCTCATTAAATGCCGCGAGTCTGACGCCTGCCGGAAGTCGCCAGATCCATTCGCTTCAGCGGGGCGAATACGTCCGGAATGAGGCTGAATCGCGGCGTTCGTTAAAGCTGTGGTTCTCATGGAAGCGTTCCAGATGGGCTTCGCTCTTTGTCAGCGGGTTACAGTCCTCCGCCGGACATGTAGGTGTATTCGATCTTGTCGGAGTGCTTGACTGGGTCGCCGGTGAGATCGTGCGCGTGCCATACGACGCTTTCGCTGGCGACTTCGGGGTGCTTGCGCAGGAATTGGAGGGCGTAGACCGAAGCGGTTGGATCGTCTTTCTGATCGGCGAAGCGCGCCGATTCGAAGCTTGCTTTGTCTTTTTGCCCCAGGCGACGGTAGAGGATGGCGAGGTTGTAATGCGCTGCCAGATCGTCGGGATCGACGCCCTGCAGGCGCTCGTAGACATCGCGGGCCTGCGGGTATTGATGCTGCTGGTAGTAGCTGAAGCCGAGTTCGCGCAACGCGTCTTTGGAGCGCGGATATTTCACCAGCACGGCTTCGAGATCGGCAATTGCGCTTTTTACATCGCCGCCGTTGCGCTCAACAAGGGCGCGATAGTAAAGCGCGCGCGGATCGCCCGGCAGGAGCGTTAGCGCCTTGGCCAGGTTGGGCCGCGCGTCGTTGTATTTTTCCCATAGGATCTCGACGACGGCCATGTTGGTGAAGGCGTCCGCGTAGTCGGGGCGAAGCGCAGCCACGCGTTCGAAGGCATGGACCGAGGCTGCGTACTGCTGGGCGTCCAGCAGGCCGATGCCGTAGTTGTTCCAGCGCATCCATTCTTTGTTTTCGTCGGGACCCGGCGTTTGCGGCGCGTTGTCGCCAATCGAGAAAGTGCGCGTCTGGCCGGCCATGTCGATCACCGGCTCCGGATATTGCTTTTTGTCCATCGCGTAGTCGATGAAGTGCTGATTGAATCGCCGGTACTTTACCGTCGCCGTGACGCTGAAGGAGCCAGTCAGATCCTTGGGAATACGGAAGCGGTACCGGACCAACTGGCTGCGGCCGGATTGAATGGTGTTGTTGTAGGCGAGCACTTTGTTATGCCAGATCTGGTGCAGGTCGTTGAACTCGCCCTTGTCGTTGATGATGCGGTTGGTGAAGGAATGCGCTGCAGGATCGAGGTAGCCGTCGGGCTTGAGGAATCCGCTCTCGACGATGGTCTTGCCGCTCGCGTCCTTGACCGTGAAGTCGACCCAGGACTCATAGAAATCGCGCTGCTCAGGCACATGCGAGTGCGCCGCGCCTTTGTTCTGAATGACCACATCGGCGGTGAGCGCTTCGCCGGCCGCGAGCGAGAAGCTGGTGAGGCCGAGGGGCGCGACCAACACCGAATCGGAGGCCGTTGCCGCTGCGTTTTCCTTTTCCAGCGCGAAGATATCCACGTTGAAGACGCCGGTCTTGAGGAAGGCCGCGGTCTTTTCGGCTTGCTCATCGAATTTGTAGTACTGCGGCAGCAGGGTATTGGCGCCCAGCCAGCGATGGCTGACCAGTTTGCCTTCTTTGGCGCCGTAGTCGGAGGAGGTTGACGGCAGCGCTTCCTGCATCATGTGGCAGGTCTGGCAGGTGGAGACTAAGTCTTTACGATAGAAGGGAAGCGGCGACTGCTTGGTGAAGCTGGCCGCCTGCCATTCGTCGTATGGAGTCATGGCGCGCAGCCATTTGTAGTCGTCGAGCTGCTTTGGAATCGCGGCTTTGTGGCAGGCGGCGCAGAACTCCGAGGTGTGCAACAGGGGGCGCATGACGGCTTTGGAATGGCGGTCCAGATGGGCGAGGATCTCGCTGTCCGGAACGGCGTGCATCACGGGCGCGCCGGTTTCATCAACCATCACCGCTGGGTAACCCATGACGTAGCTGCCGGTGCCGTAGGTGGAGGTCGAAGTGATGGCATGGCAGGTCATGCAGGTCAGGCCTTCTTCGGCAAAGGGCCGCTTGCGCGGCATACCCTGCGACAGGTCGCCGGAGAGCAGCGCAACCGGGTTATGGCAGCCTTCGCAGTGGCGCGAATACTGCACGCCCTTTTCGTCGATGAGCATGTTGACGTTTTTGAGATACCAGGGCGCGCGGAAGCTGTTCGAGTGCGCCGACTCGCGCCACTGGTGGTAGCTCTCCTGGTGGCAGTGGCCGCAGTATTGCGCGGTGGGAAACGTCTTGGGACTGATGAATTCGCCGTTGTAGGTGGTTGCATTCGAGGGCAGAAAGGGCGTGTCTTTGCCGAAGGCGTAGTTATATTTGGATGCAACATGCTTGTCGTACTCGGTCGGCGGCACGTTCATCCAGGGGGCGACGGTGGGAGTGCTGGGCGCGCCGGGGGCGCTGCCAAAGGTGCCTTCGTCTGTGGGGGCTGGGGCTGACTGTGTCGGCTGCTGCGTTTGGGCCGGGGCTTGTGCCGGAGCCTGTCCAGCGGGGGCTGCCTGCTGGCCGCCGGCGTGAACCGCGTTGACCGGAACCAGGGCGGCAATCGCCAGCAGCGCGGCCGCAGAAAGTGTCGGAATTGCCGTCCACGTCAGGATGCGGCGCGGTGAGCGAAACAGGTAAGTCTGGCAGGATCTCAGGCAGCGAACGGAGAAGTCGAACATCGGCAGGTAATCCCCCTGGAAAGCGAAAGCGCACCGCTGAATCGTATGGGAATGGCGTGGCTGTTTCCATCGCAAACGATAGCAGGGGAAGCACATCGGTTGTCATCCACCGTTGGGTGGAGAGGGACGGTCGCGGACCATTTCACTTTATGGGATCAAAACGGGACTCGGAAGGCGAAATGGCAGATGGCTTCCTCTGGCCCATAGCGCAGCGAATGGTGAATACAGTAGGATGAACTGCGAAATACTGCGCTGGTTTGTGATGTGGGACACTGGCATTGCCCAGGGCGGTGGGTAAGCTGGTACGGTAAGTGTGAAAGAAAAATGCGCATTCTGAAGCCCCGAAAATCATGATGGCAAACCCCTATTTTCCACTCGCAGTTCTCTTTCTTGCGGCGATGGGCTTTGGACTGGCTCCCCTGGGTCTGGCGTGGGCCTGGGCCAAGCTGGTTTCCCCGGCCAAGCCCAACGCGGTGAAGAATGCGATCTATGAGTGCGGGTTGGAGTCGCGGGGCGATGCGTGGGTGCAATTTCGCTCGGCTTACTACCTGTACGCGATCATTTTTCTCGTTTTCGACGTAGAGGCAGTCTTTCTGCTGCCGTTTGCCGTTGCGTTTACCGGGCTGGGCGCGGGCGCATGTCTGGCCATGCTGGTCTTTGTGCTGCTGCTGGCTGAAGGGCTGGCGTGGGCCTGGGCCAAGGGGATTTTGACCTGGGCCTGACGTCCGGGATCAGGCTTTTGGGATTTGAGCGGAGAGAGCGGATGGCAGTCGAAACCGATTTGAAGATCGAGCTGGGCAAGCAGGGTGTCTTCGTCACTACGGTCAGCGAAATCTACAACTGGGGCCGCAAGAACTCCGTCTGGCCGATGCAGTTCGGCCTGGCCTGTTGCGCCATTGAAATGATTGCAACGACGATGGCGCGCTACGATCTTGCGCGTTTTGGCGCCGAGGTTTTCCGGCCTTCGCCGCGCCAGGCAGATTTGATGATTATCTCCGGCACGATCACCAAGAAGATGGCTCCGCAGGTTGTCCGGCTTTATAACCAGATGGCCGAACCGAAATATGTGATTGCAATGGGTGCCTGCGCCATCTCCGGCGGCCCATTCAAGCAGGGTTACAACGTGCTTAAGGGCATAGACAGGTATATTCCGGTAGACGTACACATTCCCGGCTGCCCGCCGCGCCCTGAGGCGCTGATTCACGCGTTTATGACGCTACAGGCGAAAATCGACGCCCAGCCGCTTACTGGCGCTGATCGGCCGCGCCACCTGGACGCCGAGGCGCAGGGGCTTTTCCCCGTTCCCGAACAGGGAGCACACGATCTGGAACCGCCTGTGAATCGCCTGGTGTGGCCGCTGCCTGCGCCTGTCACGGCCTCGAAGTCCGGAGAAAACTGCGGATGAAGACGGCGGAGGAGATTCTCGGAATCATCCAAGCGGCATTGCCCGACGCTGGAGTTGCACTGGTGCCGAACCCCAGTCCGTCGGCGCAGCATTCGCTGCTCGTGGCTCCGGCAAGCGCAGTGGCTGTCGCCAGCTTTTTGCGCGACGATCCGGAACTTGCTCTTGACTACTGCTCGAATGCTACGGGGGTCGATTGGCCAGGGAAAGAGATCAGCGAAAAGGTCAAAGTGACCAAGCTGGTTGAGGGCGTGGAAACGATCGTCGAAGAGACGGTGAAGCGCGTCGAGCCGGGGTATCTTGAAGCCGTCTATCACCTTTATTCGGTCAAGCACGCGCATCGCGAAGTCGCTGGCCCGGTGGTGCTGCGCATGCGCACTGGGAACCGAGCCGACCAAGTGCAACTGCCGTCTTTGACGCCAGTTTGGCGCTCGGCGGAGTTTCAAGAGCGCGAGATCTTCGACTTGTTTGGAATCGTTTTCGTCGGACATCCAGACCTGCGGCGCATCCTCATGTGGGATGAGTTTGAAGATCATCCTATGCGACGCGATTATGTAGATCCCGACGACTATGAGTACGAGCCGACTCCGCATGATGAAGTGCTGAAGCGGGCCGATATTCACAAGGCGGAGGCGAACGTATGAGCGCTGCGGCCTTCAAAACCTACCGTCCGCCGGTGATGGAAGTCTCCGAAGAGGGGGACGAGTTGCTCGAGGTCGCCATGGGGCCGCATCATCCTTCGACGCACGGCGTCTTTCGGATGGATGTGGCACTCGATGGAGAGCGTGTGGTCAAATTGAAGCCGGTCTTCGGCTATCTCCATCGCAATCACGAGAAGATTGCGGAAAAGGCCAGTTATCTCGCGGCCATGCCGTATACCGACCGCCTGGATTACTTTTGCTCACTAACGAACAACTGGGCCTACGCGCTCGCGGTTGAAAAGCTGGCCGGACTTGAAGTGCCAGAACGCGCCGAGTACATTCGCGTGATTACCGCCGAGCTGACGCGGATACAGAATCACGCCAGCGCCATCGGCTTCCTGATGCAGGAGATGGGCGCGAGCGGTACACCCCTGATGTATGCCTTTCGCGAGCGCGAGAAGATACTCGACTTGTTCGAGGAACTGACCGGTTCGCGGATGATGTGCAACTACATGCGCTTCGGCGGCTGCCGCGTTGAGCTTCCCTCGGGCTGGTTGGACAAGGTGAAGACAGTCGTTGCTGGACTGCCAAAGTTTATCGACGAGATGGAGAACCTGCTCACCGGAAACGAGATTCTCATGGCTCGTTCGCAGGGCGTGGGTATACTCAAGCCGGACCTGGCTGTGAATGCCGGGGTCACGGGCGTAATGTTGCGCAGCACTGGCGTCAACTACGACATCCGCAAAGTCGACCATTATGGCATCTACGACCGTTTCAAGTTTCGCGTGCCGCTAGGCGACCACGGCGACATCTACGACCGATATATGCTGCGCGTGCTCGAGATGCGGGAGTCGGTTGAGATATTGAAACAGGCTCTGAAAGACGTTCCAGGCGGTCCCATCATGGACCCCAAGAGCAAGATTCGCGGTTTCCGGCCCAAGCCAGGCGAGGCCTACGGACGCATTGAGGCTCCTAAGGGCGAGTTAGGCTTCTATCTCATCAGCGATGGCAGCGGCAATCCCTATCGCTATCGCGTCAGGCCACCTTCGTTGATCAATCTCACCATTCTGGAAGACATGTGCCTGGGACAAAATGTTGCCGACGTGGTGCTCATCTTTGGCAGCGTCGATATCGTGCTCGGAGAGGTGGACCGCTAATGCTTGGCGAAGGCATCCTCAAAGGACTGGGCGAGACGGCGAAGAACTTCGCCGGAAGCTTTGTTTCAAAAGAACGGCTCACCACCGTGCAGTATCCGGAAGAGCGCATTGCGCCCATCGAAAACACGCGTGACTTTCCATTTCTTGTATACGATGGCGACGACAAGATGGCCGGACTGCGCTGCGTAGCCTGCCAGATCTGCGAGAAAGAGTGTCCGCCGAAGTGCATTTACATCGTCAAGAGCACTGACAAGAAGCCAGATTTCGTCGGCAAGATGCAGATCTATCCCGCGCGCTTCGACATTGATATCTCCGTCTGTATGAGCTGCCAGATCTGTGTCGAAGTTTGCCCATTTGAAGCCATCAAGATGGACACCGAGTTCGAGCTGAGTACGACGGATCGCTTCGGCGGATTGCTCTTCGATCGCGATCATCTCTCGAAGTCCAACGAGCACTATCACAAGATTCATCCCACGGAAGCCGCAGAAGTCGACGCGCGTCTTGCCGAAGAAAAGGCCAAAGCCGAAGCCAAGGCCAAAGCAGCCGCTGCAGCAGCTGCCGCCAAGGCTGCAGGCGCTGCTGCAGCGCCACCGGTCGCGCCGGCAGCGAAGCCGGCTCCAGCAAAGGAGCCAGGCGCGTGAGCCAGTCATCTCAGTTGTGGACGAATCTCGATCAGATATTCGTACTGCTGCAGCATTGGGTCGAGAGCTTTTTCCCAGTGTGGCTGCAGCCAGCCATCGGCACTGTGCTGGGCGTGATCGCTATCGTTGCCGCATTCCCAGGTATCTTTGCGCTCACGACCGTGTTGGAACGCAAAGGCCTGGGCCGCATGCAAAACCGGCTTGGGCCCAATCGGGTTGGCCCGCTCGGCATCCTGCAGCCCGTTGCCGATGGCATCAAGTCTCTGACCAAGGAAGACATCGTTCCGTTGACTGCAGATGGCGCGGTTCATTTTCTTGCGCCGGTGGTTTTGGTGATCGCCGTGTTTCTTGGCTTTGCGGTGCTGCCCGTCGGGCGCAACATGGTACTTGCCAACCTCGATGCCGGATTGCTGTTCTTCTTCGCCATCGGCGCATCAACTGAGTTGTCGATTTTCATGGCTGGCTGGTCGAGCCGCAACAAGTATTCTCTGCTCGGCGCCATGCGCGCCGTAGCGCAGATGATCAGTTATGAAGTTCCCCTGCTGCTCTCAAGCGTAGTAGTAGTGATGATCACCGGCTCACTCTCGACGGTCAAGATTGTCGAAGCGCAAAGCGGTTTCACTGGTATTTTTCCTCACTGGTACGTCTTCACGCCGTGGGGATTCGCGGGCTTCGTCCTCTTCGTCATTGCCGCACTGGCTGAAACCAACCGCTCTCCTTTCGACCTGCCCGAAGGGGAATCGGAACTGGTCGCCGGCTATTTCACCGAATACTCGGGCTTCAAGTTCGCGCTCTTCTTTCTCGGCGAATATCTAGCGATGCTTTCGATCGCCGGCTTTGCCATCACGCTGTTTCTCGGCGGCTGGGGCGCGCCATTGTCCGGGTTATCCATCCTTCCTTCGTGGGCCTGGTTCTTTGCCAAGCTTTTCTGCGCAATCGCCTTGTTCATCTGGCTGCGTGGCACGCTCCCGCGGCTGCGTCAGGACCAGTTGATGAACTTCGCATGGAAGTTCATGCTGCCAATGTCGCTTCTCAACTTGCTGGTCGCGGGAGCGTGGCGCTTCTTCGGCGAAGGCTGGGTTCGATGGGGCGTGTGCAGCGCCGTTCTGTTGCTGGCATACGTGTTACTGGGCCGCGTCCTCATGCGCCATCAACATCTGGGCGCAAGGAGTTATCGCTATGCGGATTAGCCCGATGATGATCCTGGATTGGAGCGCGCGATGATCTTCGGACTGAGCATCGTTTTCGTGCTGACATCGATTCTGACGGTTGCAGGCGCGCTTGCTGCGGCGCTGCTCAAGAACCTCGTACACTGCGCGCTGAGCCTCACCGTCACTTTCGCAGGATTGGCGCTGCTTTACCTGCAACTCGACGCACAGTTCGCCGGATTTTCGCAGATCCTGGTCTATATCGGCGCAGTTGCCATCCTCGTCGTTTTCGCCATTCTGCTTACGCGCGGCGCGGGCGTTCCGGAGTATCGTAACTTCTCTTCAAGCTGGCTTGCGGGTCTGGCAATTGCGGCAGGAGTATTTGCCCTGTTGGCATGGGCCGTTATCAAGAGCCTTCCTGCTTCCGCTGCTTCAAGCGCGGCGCCCCAAGTGAGCGTACAGCAGATTGGCCTAGCGCTGATGAGCAACTATGTCCTGCCGCTTGAGATCGTCGCTGTTCTGTTGACGGTAGCCTTGATTGGCGCGGTCATTGTTGCCATGCCGGAATCGCAGAAGTCGAAAACAGAATCGGCGCAGGGGGGTGGCAAATGACTCCACTTGCAGCGTTCCTGATCGTGGCTGCGCTGGTCTTCGCTATCGGACTTGCCATTTCGTTGACGCGGCGCAACGCCATCCTGGTGCTCATAGGCATTGAACTGATGTTGAACGCCGCCAACCTGAATTTGATTGCGTTCTGGCGATTTGGACCGCATCCCGAGGCGCTTACGGGCATGATGTTTGCCATATTCTCGATTGCCGTCGCGGCTGCTGAAGCAGCGGTGGGCCTGGGCCTCGTGATCGCCTATCATCGCCACAAGAAGACCACCGATCTCGACGCCATGACGCGGATGAAGGGGTGAACGAGTGATTCAGGATTTGCCTCTGAACGGGGCTACCCAATTCGTCGATTCCTCGGTCTCCATCGTGGTCCGCATGCTGTGGCTCATCCCGGCGATCCCGATGGTTGCGGCCGGCCTAATCGCACTCTTGAAGCAGCCCTTGAAGAAGACGGCAGCCGGCCTCGCGATCGGAGGCCTGTCTATTTCCCTGATCTTGGCACTTTCCGCTTTCGTGCATGTACTTACCGCGTGGCGCGCGAACGGACCTGTTCGCGAAGTCGTCAACTTCAACTGGATCGACCTCGGCGCAACGCATTTGCAACTCGGATGGATGCTCGATCCGCTAGCCGCCATCATGCTGGTTATGGTCACCTTCGTCGGGCTGCTCATCTTTATCTATTCGACCGGCTACATGGCGCATGATGAGAACTTCACCCGCTTTTTCTGTTTCCTCTCTCTGTTTGCAGGAGGCATGTTAGGAGTTCTCATCGCTAACAGCCTGCTGTTGCTTTTCATGTGCTGGGAGATTGTGGGTCTCACGTCGTATCTGCTTATCGGCTTCTGGTATCACAAGCCAAGCGCGGCTGCGGCGGCTAAGAAGGCCTTCCTCACCACGCGCGTCGGCGATGTCTTTTTCCTGCTGGGCATCGTCTGGCTCTACGCACAGACCGGCACACTGCTCTTCTATAACAGCGGCGCAGGGGCCATGGAACCAGCCGCATTGGCCACATTGCTCAGCCAGCCCGCGGCATGGGGACTGACGGCCGCGACCGCTATTGGACTGCTAATCTTCGCTGGCGCGGCAGGCAAGAGCGGCCAGCTCCCGCTGCATGTCTGGCTTCCAGACGCAATGGAAGGCCCAACGCCAGTTTCCGCGCTGATTCACGCTGCGACGATGGTCGCCGCGGGCGTGTATCTTGTTGCGAGAGTGTATCCCTTGATGAGCGCAGGAGCTGCGGCAGGCGGATCGACGGTATCGCTCACTGTGATTGCATGGGTCGGTGCGCTCACCGCTCTCTTCGGCGCATTGGTCGCCGTCGCGCAGAACGACATCAAGCGCATTCTCGCCTATTCGACTATCTCGCAGCTTGGCTACATGATGGTCGGTCTCGCGGTTGGTGGCGTCGCTGTGGGCATGTTCCACCTCATCACGCACGCCTTCTTCAAAGCGCTGCTTTTCCTGGGCGCAGGCTCCGTCATTCACGGCTGCCATGAGGAGCAGGATATTCGCCGCATGGGTGGGCTGCGGAAGCCGATGCGCGCAACTTTCATAACATACTCAGTCGGAATGCTGGCTCTTAGCGGTTTTCCTATCTTCTTCTCCGGCTTCTGGAGCAAGGATGCTATCATCGGAGCCGCGCATAACTGGCCAATCTCAAAGGGGCCCTTCGTATTGCTGCTGATCGGCGCATTGCTCACTGCGTTCTACATGACGCGTCAGGTCATCTACGTATTCTTCGGGACATGGCGCGGCGACAATCATACGCACGCTCATGAGAGCCCGCGCGTGATGACCGCGCCGCTTGCGATTCTCGCGGTATTCGCGATCGGCCTGGGTGCCCTTGGCACGCCTGCATGGCCGTGGTTTACCAGCTTTATTGAAAACAAATCGCTGGCCCTTGACTTGCAGGGCTTCAGCGAACCTGGCCTGCTGCCGTTGATGTTCTTCGCTGTTCTGCTTGTCTTTCTGGGTCTTGGCGCGGGCTGGTGGCTGTATGGTGCGAAGCCTGTTCAGTACGCGGAGCAGGAAGACGTGCTCGAAACGGTTTCGCCAACGATTTTCGGCTGGCTCGCGCACCGGCTCTACTTCGATGAGTTATACGAAGGCACCGTATTGCGCTGGTATGCCGCGCTGGCGTGGCTTTCCGATTGGCTTGACCGTCGCGTCTGGGGTGGTATCGTCGCTACTGTTTCGAATAGCTTCCGTGATCTTGGGTTCACGGATAAGACCGTCGACTCGCAGTGGATCGATGGGGCATTTGATAAAGGCTGCGAAGAACTTGTCACGGGGGGTGGCGTGCTGGCGTGGTTGCAGGCCGGTCGCGCTCCCATCTACCTTCGCTTGCTGGGACTGGGCATTCTTCTCCTCGCGGTCATCGGACTCGCAGTGGGCGCGGCTACAGGGCAGGTGCGCCTATGATGCCTGTGCTCACAATTCTCACGGCAATCCCCGCAATTGCCGCACTCTTCGCTCTCTTTGCAGGTAAGCGCGCCGGACTAGCCAAGACCATCGCATTGATTGCAACAGCCGCTTCGCTCGCCCTTGCATTGCGGGTCTGGTTTGGCCTCGGCACAACCGGTAGCATGCAGTTCGTTGAACACGCGGATTGGATACCGGCACTTGGTATTGACTATCATCTTGGCGTGGATGGCCTTGGCGCATTGATGCTGGTCCTGGCCGCAGTTGTCTCCCTGATGGCTATCACCGCATCGCGTAAAGTGACCAGCCAGCCGGGCCTCTACTTCGCACTGATTCTGCTGCTGGAATCCGGACTCTTCGGCACCTTCACGGCTCTCAATTTCTTTCACTGGTTTCTCTTCTGGGAACTCAGCCTGATCCCCGCGTTTTTCCTCATCAAGCTATGGGGTGGGGAAGGCCGCGGTCCGGCAGCCACTCAGTTTTTCGTCTATACAATGGTTGGCTCCGTAGCGTTGCTGCTTTCATTCCTCGCACTCTATTTCGCAACCGGCAGCATGGACTTCGAAAGGCTCGCAAGTATGGCCACAAGCGGCGAACTTGCCGCCGATATTGCGGTGCATTTAGGCCCCATATCGCTGTGGCTGGCGCTTGCGACGCTGCTGGGCTTCGCGGTCAAAGTGCCCCTTATGCCCTTCCATACCTGGCTGCCAGCAACTTACTCAAAAGCGCCCACGCCAGTCACTATGCTGCTCACTGGGGCAATGTCCAAGATGGGAGTCTACGGCCTGCTGCGTTTGGCGTTGCCCATCTTTGGTGCGCAGCTCGCTGAGGTGCGAACGCCGCTGCTGGTGCTGGCGACGCTGACTGTCGTTGCCGGTGCATGGGCCGCAGCGGTACAGAAGGATTTGAAGCGTGTTTTCGCGTACTCTTCCGTCAACCATCTTGGCTATTGCCTGCTAGCGATCTTCGCTGTTGCTCTGCCGACTGGAGGCTCGACCACTGTCACGCTCAGCCAGACGGCGGCTCTCGACGGTGTGGTTCTACAGATGTTCAATCACGGACTCACTGCCGCGGTCATCTTCTGGTTCCTGGCCATGCTTGAATCGCGCTCCGATGGGCTGCTGGGCATTGATGATTTTGGTGGCTTGCGCAAGCCCGCGCCGGTTTTCTGCGGACTGATGGGCATTGCATTATTCTCTTCGCTCGGGCTTCCAGGTTTGAATGGTTTTGTGAGTGAATTCCTCATCTTTCGAGGCGTCTTCCCGCTCACCTGGATATCGGCAACTGTCTCCGTCCTCGGACTGTTGATTACCGCTGCGGTTATCCTCACCGTTATCCAGCGAGTATTTACCGGGCCTGTGCCGGAGCGATGGAGTGCGTTCCCGGATCTGACCACTGGGGAAAGGTTCGCAGTGGCTCCTGCGTTGATCCTGATGGCCGCGCTTGGCCTTGCACCACAACTTGTCCTGGGCACGGTCAATGCCACAGTGATGCATTGGCTAGCGGGGTGGAGACTCTGATGCTTGCCTTCACCATCTATCTCTCGTTTGCAGGCGCACTGCTGTTGGCCATCATGCCATCTGCATGGGGGCGCGCTGCGCGCGTCTTCGCGCTGCTGGTGGCCGTGGCGGGCTTTGCGGTTGCGCTTATCAGCTTTATTCAACTGCGCGCACAGGGCACTGTCGCCATTGCGGACCTCGCATCGGTGCCTCAGATGGGCATTCATTACACGCTCGCTGCCGATGGCATCAGCCGCGTGCTGGTGCTGCTTACTGGCTTCGCGGCAATGGCTGGCATCTTGTTCTCTTGGAATATCGGCGACGCGGAAGGGGACCGCGCCAACGAGTTTTTCGCGTTCTTCCTCGCCTTGATTGGAGGCGTCTATGGCGTCTTTCTTTCGGTCGATCTCTTCCTCTTGTTCGTCTTCTATGAGATCGCCATTGTGCCCAAGTATTTCCTCATTGCCATATGGGGTTCCACGCGCCGCGAATATGCCGCGATGAAGCTGGCGCTTTATTCCTTTGCCGGCTCGGCCATGGTGCTCATTGGCTTGCTCGCGGCTTACGCGCAGGCGGGCGGCCATACGATGAATCTGCAAACGCTGGCCCAATATCCCTTTCCTGTGAGCTTTCAGATGTGGGCATTTCCGCTGGTCTTTACCGGCTTTGCGATCCTTGCCGGCATGTGGCCTTTTCATACCTGGGCTCCCACGGGGCACGTCGCTGCGCCGACGGCTGCGTCCATGCTCCTGGCCGGAGTGGTGATGAAACTGGGCGCCTACGGATGCCTGCGCGTTGCCATGACGCTCTTCCCGCATGGGCTCGATCCATGGGGCTTTTCGTTGCTCGGCATCGGTTCGTGGCGCACGGTCTTTGCGCTGTTCGCGGTGATTGGCATCGTCTACGGCGCAGCCGTTGCACTGGTCCAGAACGATTTCAAGTTTGTTATTGGATATTCCAGCGTGAGCCACATGGGCCTCGTTCTGCTGGGCCTGCTTACGCTCACGCAAATTGGCATTGACGGCGCAGTGTTGCAGATGTTCTCGCACGGCATCCTGGCTGGATTGTTATTCGCCACCGTGGGCCGCATAGTCTACGTCCGCACGCACACACGCGATTTGGGCGCCTTGAGCAAACTGCAACTGGGCAAGGCAATGCCCTTCGCTGCTGCGCTCTTTGTGATCGCCGGTATGGCATCCATGGGACTGCCTGGATTCAGCGGATTCATCGCCGAGGTGCAGGTGCTCATTGGAGCATGGCAGGCTTTCCCGTGGTTTGCCATCGTCGCCGGTTTGGGCATTGTTGTGGGCGTCGCCTACACATGGCGAGCGATGCAGCGGGCCTTCTTCAGCGATGCACCAGCGCTCGATGCACAGGGAGGCGCGATCCCCGTTCCCGAATATGATCCCGTCACCTGGCCTGAGATCGCCGGTACGATTCTGCTCGCCGGCACAAGCCTGCTGATCGGCCTTTATCCGCGCCTTTTGTTGGATGTGATCGCTCCAGCAGTTCAAGCATTGCCTCACGCGCTGCTTACGGGAGGCCGCTGATGAACACACTTGTGAGCTACAGCAATCTATTCGCCATCACACTCCCTGAGACCATCCTTGAAGCGGTCTCGCTTTTAGTGCTGATCGTTGACCTGGCATGGCTCCGTAAGGCGGCACAGGCCACCCGCATGGCGACAGCATGTGCTCTGGGCGTTGTTGGCTGTGTTGCCGCTATCCTCTGGCTCCTTTCGCACACGGATACCGAGAGCTTCGCTGGCGGCGCTTTGGTTGCCACGCCGCTGGTTGCTGCGGTGCAGATCGGTATCGTCATCCTCACTGCATTGGTGCTGTTGTTAAGCGTCAAGGCAGAGTTTTCGCGCAATCCAGGAGAATTTGTCGCCATCGTGCTGCTTGCCACGACAGGCATGATGCTGGTAACCGCGGCGCGCGATCTGCTGATTATCTTCGTTGCCCTCGAGTTGTTGAGCCTCTCGCTTTACGTCCTTACCGCCTTTGCGAAAAGTTCGGCGCAATCCTCCGAAGCTGCGCTCAAGTACTACCTTTTCGGAGGCATGTCTGCCGCGTTCATGCTCTTCGGGTTCAGTTACCTTTACGGTCTCACCGGCACTACCAACCTGTCGCAGATGACCTATCTTCTATCCGGCGAAGAGACGCTGCCCCTCGCGATTGTTGCGTTTGTCCTGATTGCAGCGGGGCTCGGCTTCAAAGTCGCCGCGGTGCCATTTCACCTATGGGCGCCGGACACGTATCAGGGAGCGCCTGCTCCGGTGACTGCGCTGATTGCTTCCGGATCGAAGGTAGCTAGTTTTGCCTTGCTAGTTGCGGTGACCGAAGGATTCGTCGCGCCACCTTCTTCCGAGACGACCGGCCATTCCTTGTGGATCGTGCTGCTGCTTACGATGGCGGCCGGCTCCATTGCGCTTGGAAACCTCGCAGCCCTGGCGCAGACGAGTGTGCGGCGCTTACTCGCCTACTCCGCTATCGCCCATGCCGGATACATGTTGCTCGGCATCGCTGCGCACACGCCGCAGAGCGGCGCAGCAGTGCTCTACTACGCGCTGACCTACGCGCTTACGACTGTTGGGGCTTTCGGCGTGATCGCGATTGTCGAACGCGCCACCGGAAGCGATCGCCTCGACGCCTTCGCAGGCCTTAGCCGGCGCAATCCGCTGCTGGCGGCGACCATGCTTGTCTTTCTCCTGTCTCTGGCTGGCATTCCGCCGCTGGTTGGCTTCTGGGCCAAATTTAATCTCTTCGCCGCTGTGTTGCGCGCGCCTACCGCCGCTTCATGGTCGTTGACTCTGGTTATACTCGCACTGGCGGCGAGCGCGGTCTCCCTCTACTACTATCTGCAAGTGCTCAAGCGCGTCTACGTTGTCAAATCCGCGAAGACCGAGCCAATGCCAGCCTCCTTCGTGGAGCTTGCTACACTCGCAGCTATCGCGCTCGCGGTGTTGTTGTTCGGCATCTTCCCCGGCCTGCTCAGCGCGTGGATTCCGCTGGGATAGCAAGAACACTACTAGCCAATGAAGTGCGTGACCGGATAGCATTGCCGGGTAAACTCAGGCAACGATCCTCTCGCAAAGGCCAAACCATGCGCGTCGATGCACACCAGCATTTCTGGCGTTATAGTTACGAGGAATACGGCTGGATCGACGACGGCATGGCCGCCATTCGCAGGGACTTTCTTCCCGAGGATCTCGCGCCTTTGGTGCGTGATTCCGGCATCGATGCGACCGTTGCCGTGCAGGCTCGCCAGTCCATGGAAGAAACGCACTGGCTGCTCGAATTGGCGGATGACAACGATTGGATTGCGGGCGTCGTGGGATGGGTTCCACTGACTGAGCCGGCGATCGAAGAAACTCTGCGCAAGCTTGCGCAGAATCCGAAGTTCAAAGGCGTGCGCCATGTGTTGCAAGGCGAACCTGATGCCTATATGGCCCGCGAGGATTTCAACGCCGGTATCGCCAAGTTGAGTCGGTTTCGGTTGACTTATGATCTTCTGATTTTGGAGCGGCAGTTGCCTGCGGGAATCGCTTTCGTAGACCGGCATCCGAACCAGACCATCGTACTCGATCATTTGGCCAAGCCCTTGATTGCGGCGCAGGAATTCGAGCCCTGGCGGACAAATATTCGTGAATTGGCCCACCGTCCGCATGTTTCGTGCAAACTCTCAGGCATGGTTACGGAAGCCGACTTTAACCATTGGACAATCGACCATCTTCGGCCCTATGTTGAAACAGTCCTCGAAGCCTTTGGACCTGACCACGTGCTTTTTGGTTCGGATTGGCCGGTTTGCACGGTTGCTTCTAGTTATTCGCGCTGGATAGCCAGCGTCACCGAGTTGCTTGCCGGTTTGAGCGTAACGGAGCGCGATGCAGTCTTTGGTGGCAATGCTGTCAGGCTTTACCGGCTGAGCGTGCCTGATCACTCCTTTGAGGTGAAAATCACTTGAGCCTATCTGTGCCCAGTTCCAGTTCGCGCGATGCATCCGGTCCGCAGGGCGTGCCTATGATACCCGCAGGCCGTATTCTTCCCTTTGTCCTCGTCACTGCGCTCTTCTTTTTATGGGGCATTCCGAACAACTTAAACGACATTCTCATCCGCCAGTTTATGAAGTCGTTCGAGATCAATCGGCTCCAGGCGGGTCTGGTGCAATCAGCGTTTTACATGGGTTACTTCCTGCTCGCAATTCCCGCCGGTCAACTGATGCGCCGCGCCGGATACAAGGCAGGGATTCTTACCGGGCTATGCCTCTATGGCGCAGGATGTTTTCTTTTCTGGCCAGCCGCAATTGTGGCTCAATACTGGTTTTTTCTGATGGCGTTGTTTGTGATTGCCAGCGGCCTGGCGTTTCTCGAGACCGCAGCGAGTCCCTTCATTGTGCAACTGGGCGAAGTAGAGACCTCTGAACAGCGTCTCAATTTTGCTCAGGCCTTCAATCCTCTGGGGAGCGTTTCGGCGGTGCTGGTGGGAAGCCGCTTTATCTTCTCAGGCATTGAGTTGAAACCAGCGCAAGTTGCCGTCATGCAGGCGCAGCATACCTACCAGAGTTATCTGCGAGCGGAAACGCTGCGCGTCATTGCACCTTACCTAGTGCTTGGAACAGTCGTCCTGCTTTGGGCGATTCTGATCGCGCGCACGCCGTTTCCCCATACCGGTCTTGATTACTCCCGCGCCACCATTGAACGCGATCACTCCCGCCCGGTCTGGCTGCGTAAACACTTCGTTTGCGCAGTAGCGGCACAGTTTCTCTATGTCGGCGCGCAGGTCGGCACCTGGAGCTACGTCATCACGTATGTCCAGACTTACACCGGTTCGGCAGAGCGCAGCGCCGGCTTCTGGTTGACCGGCGCGCTGATCGCCTTTACCGTTGGTAGATTCGTCTCGACGGCATTGCTGCGGTATCTACCCGCTCAGAATTTGTTGGCTGCATTCGCGGTGATCAATGCTGCGGTCGCTGGGTTTGCAGCGTTTCGCCCGGGCTGGCTGGGTGTGGGATGTCTGGTAGTCATCAGTTTCTTCATGTCGATGATGTTCCCGACGATCTTTGCTTTGGGAATCAAGGGACTGGGAACACGCACCAAGACCGGCGGTTCGCTGCTGGTCATGTCGATCATCGGCGGCGCCGTCCTTACGCCGCTAATGGGAAAAGTTGCCGACCTTGCCGGAGTCGCCCAGGCCTACCTCGTCCCCGCAGCCTGCTTCATTGGCATCGCGCTTTATGCATGGTTTGGCTCGCAGCCATCGCCAAGAGATCTGACGGTCTCGTAGTTATGCTGAGACAACCGGGTTGATCAACTGGCCAAGGCCTTCGATGGTGATGGTGACTGTCTCGCCCGGCTTGAGCCAGCGCTTTGGATTGCGCCCGAGGCCCACGCCAAACGGCGTTCCGGTCGATACAATGTCGCCTGGGAGCAGGGGTGTGATCGACGAGATGTACTCAATCAGTTCCGGTATCTTGAAGACCAGTTCGCGCGTATTCGAGTGCTGCAGCACTTCGCCGTCGATGGATAACTGCACGTCGAGCGTATGCGGGTCGGCGATCTCATCGGCGGTTACAATCGACGGACCCAGCGGGCAAAACGTCGGCAGGCTCTTCGAGAGCGACCATTGCGAAGTTGAAAACTGAATATCCCGAGCGCTCACGTCGTTGACGATGGTGTAGCCGTAGACGTGCTCCATCGCTTCGCTGGCAGGTATCTGAAAGCCGCCCTTGCCAACGACGAATGCGAACTCGGCCTCATAGTCCGGTTCCTTGGTAATCTGATGCAGCACGATCGGCACGCCCGGTCCGATAATTGAAGGCACCAGCTTGAAGAAGACCACTGGAAACTTCGGTATCTCCATGCCGGACTCGATGGCATGATCGCGATAGTTCAGCCCGATGGCGAAGATGCGCGGAGGATTGGCCAGCGGAGCGTGCAGCTTTACATCAGACAAAGGATAGGCACGATACGCGCTTCCGGTGGTAAGAGCTGTAACTCCAGCCGTCACAACAGCCAGCGTGTCCACAAACCCGGCGGTCGTCAAGTCGATGACCAGACCGCCTTCATCGAGCAGAATTCCGGGGCGAACAATGCCATCCGATTCGGAAAATGAAACTAACTTCATGCCAACTCCAGTTCCGTTCTGTAAGTGTTATGCGGCGGTCCAGCCGCCATCGAGAGTAAACAGGGAACCGCTGATAAAGCCTGCCTCGCGCGAGGATAAGTAGCGCACCATCGACGCCACTTCCTCCGGCTGCCCCAGCCGTCCCATGGGCTGGCGCGCGCGCAACTCTTCGCGAATCTTTTCTTTTTCGTGGGCGTGATACTTATCCAGATAACCTTCGACAAACGGCGTCTCCACGGTGCCGGGGCAGATGGCGTTCACGCGAAGTTCTTTGGCATATTCCACGGCGAGCTGGCGCGTCATGGCCAGCACCGCGCCCTTGCTGGTGCAGTAGGCAAAGCGCTGCTTGATGCCGATAAGTCCAGCCACCGAGCCGATGTTGACGATGGAACCTTTTGAGGGACTCGCCAGTAGCAGCGGCAGCAGTCGCTGCGTTACCAGATAGACCGAGCGCACGTTCACGTTCATGAGCCGATCAAAATCCTCAGTCAGCGTGGTGGCGATGCTGCCGACATGGCCAATGCCGGCATTATTCACCAGAATGTCCAACTGCTGCAGTTGCCCGGCGGCTGCGTCGATCGATTCCGGCGAAGTTACATCCATGCGCGTCGCGCGGGCATTCCCTAGCGACGCAGCCAGGGCTTCCGCGGCGGTGAGATTGATATCAGCTATCGAGACGAAGGCGCCGGCGCGCACCAGTTCGCGCGAAGTAGCTTCGCCGATGCCGCTTGCTCCGCCGGTCACCAACGCGTGCAGTCCATCGAGGCGAAAGGCAGCATCTATAACGGTGGGCATGGTCATCGCTCAACTTCCGGGAGCGGCTGTCCATCTAACTGGCTTGAAATGTAGGCGGCTTCCACGGTGCGCATGGTGTCCAGCGCGTCGGAAACGCGGGTTGGCAACTCGCTTGAGGCTCCTGCCGCGAAGGCCTGCAGCGAACCCATCGAGCCAATGAAAGCATCGGGAAACCAATTGCCTTCGGTTGGTACCGTCTCCCACTCGCCGCCACGCCGTGCATAACGCAGCCGGTCGGGCTTGCCTGTGGGATAGTCGAGATTCACACCCATGATGGCTTCGAGCGCGCCCTCAGTGCCTTCCCAGGTTACCTGGCTGCGCTGCGTGCCATTGTAAGTGTGCGCATGGTTGGCGGAGATTGAAACTCGCTTCCAGTCGTCGTATTCCAGCACAATCACGCTGCGCGTCGCGGCCAGCGCCGGCGTGAGTGGATTACGCACGGTTTTGGCCAGCACCTTGCGCGGATTGCCGAACCAGGCCCGGCACAGGTCGATGTAGTGAATGCTGTGATAAAGGATTTCGAGGCGCGGGCAGGTAGACAAAAAGCTCCACAGATCCCAGGGCATGAAGACGCTGACATGCACCTCCATCTCATGGACGTCGCCCAGCAA
>Ga0182012_10002325_pt1 | contig 20573 bp, 15 predicted proteins | sample 612S2SmetaG_FD_120486 | JGI IMG/M metagenome (GOLD analysis project Ga0182012, IMG submission 120486) | Permafrost microbial communities from Stordalen Mire, Sweden - 612S2S metaG | ecosystem: Environmental > Terrestrial > Soil > Wetlands > Permafrost | place: Sweden: Stordalen | collected...
AATCCAAGATACGGAGCCAACCATGCCCACCATCGAAGAAGACATCAAGACCGTCGCCCAACAGGAACGCCTCCTCCAGTTCGACACCTTCAGCGCCGACACCGCCTGGACCATCGGCTCTGCCCTCCGCGCCGACGCCATCGCCCGCGCCGCATCCATGACCTTTGAAATCCAACTTGCCGGCCGCGTCCTCTTTGCCTGCTCCACCTTCAACGCCTCCGCCAGCCAGGCTGACTGGATCCGCCGCAAGCGCAACACCGTCATGCGCTTCGCCAAGTCCTCCTATGCCGTCGGCCTCCAGCTCAAGCTCGAAGGCAAAGAATTCGCCCAGCGCCACGAAATCTCTCTCGCTGACTACGCAGCCCACGGCGGCGGCTTCCCCATCGTCCTCAACCGCACCGGCCTCGTCGGCACCGTCGTATCCAGCGGACTCGACCAGCGAACCGACCACGCCATGGTCGTCCAGGCCCTGGCCGCCGCCCTCGGCATTCAAGTCCCCACTCTCGCCTGAATCACCAAGCCTCCGCTCCCCCGGACGAATATTCCGCACCTCCCTTCTCCCTCAAATCCATTACAAACAATGTTTCCAAATAGAACTCAATGTTCTATACTTGCCGGGATTGCAACGCTGGCCGATCTGCCCATGCCGCGCTTCGCATGATCGCCACAACCGATGTGGAGGAACCGCCCCAATGAACCACACTGAGCTCGGAATTGAATCCGCCTATGAAATCGCCCGCGAACGCTTCGCCTACCTTGGCGTCGACTGCGAAGCCGCCATCCACGCGGTCGATGAGATCCCCATCTCCATTCAGTGCTGGCAGGGCGACGACGTCAAAGGCTTCGAAAATCCCGACGGCGAACTCACCGGCGGCATCCAGGCCAGCGGCAACTATCCCGGCCGCGCCCGCACCCCCCATGAACTCCGCAGCGACCTCGAAGTTGCCTTCGCGCAGATTCCCGGCCGCAAGCGCCTCAGCCTCCACGCCATCTACCTCGAATCCGCCAAGCCCGTCGAGCGCGACGCCATCGGCCCCGAGCACTTCACCGCCTGGGTCAAGTGGGCCAAGTCCCAAGCCATCGGCCTCGACTTCAACCCCACCCTCTTCTCTCATCCGCTCAGCGCGCAAAACCTCACCCTCACCCACCCCGATACAGCCATCCGCAACTTCTGGATCCATCACTGCATCCGCTCGCGCGAAATCAGCGAGTACTTCAGCCTCGAGCTCGGGTCGCCCTCCGTAATGAACATCTGGATTCCCGATGGCGACAAAGACCAGCCCGTCGATCGCTTCGGCCCCCGCCGCCGCCTCGTCGAATCCCTCGACGCCATCCTCGCCGCGCCCTCCGGCACGCTCCACAAAGTCGCCGTCGAGGGCAAGCTCTTCGGCATCGGCACTGAGAGCTTCACCGCCGGCTCAAACGACTTCTATCTCGCCTACGCCGCTACCCGCAAAATCCTCCTCTGCCTCGATGCAGGCCACTTCCATCCCACTGAGAGCCTCGCCGACAAAATCTCCACCGCACTCCAATTCCTCGACGAAATTCTTCTCCACGTCTCCCGCCCAGTCCGCTGGGACTCCGACCACGTCGTGCTTCTCGACGAAGCCACCACCGCCATAGCGCAGGAGATCGTGCGCGGCGACGCCATCCAGAGAGTCAACATCGGCCTCGATTTCTTCGACGCCAGCATCAATCGCGTCGCTGCCTGGGTCATCGGCGCCCGCAACGTGCGCAAAGCGCTGCTCCAGGCGCTGCTCGAGCCCCGCGCCAAAATGCTCGCGGCCGAAGCTCGCTTCGACGCCACCGAACGCCTCGCCCTTCTCGAAGAGCAAAAATCCCTGCCTTGGCAAGCCGTCTGGGAGCACTACTGCCTCACCCGCAACGTCCCCCCCGGCATCGCATGGCTCTCCCACATCCGCGCCTACGAAAAAGACATCCTCACCAACCGCACCGCCCCGCAGCTCACCCCGCAATAACATAATCTGTAGCGCCGGTCTCCCAGCCGGCTGCCCCACCCTCAGCACTTCGTAGCGCCGGCTTCCCAGCCGGCTGTATTGTAGCGCCGGCTTCCCAGCCGGCTGTATTGTAGCGCCGGCTTCCCAGCCGGCTGTCATGGCGGCGTCCTCGCCGCCATGCGTCCTATGCCCGAATGTGCTCTGTAACAACGGCACGGCTTTAGCCGGGCCATAAGCCCGCCAAATCGATGTCGGGCTTCAGCCCCTGCAAACCTTCGCTCAACGAAGACTCTGCTCTCCCGAGCACCTCAAAACCCCTTCCCCGCCTCCACCCGCGCATCCGCCACTGTCCGCGCACTCACCCGATACGTCGTCGTATGCTCAATAATCTGCCCCGCCTCCAGGTTCACCAGCGGCCCCATCGTCTCCAGCTCCACATACTTCTGCTCGCCCGGATTCGTGTACACCTCCACGCGGCAGCCCCCGTCCGGATACTCCCCCGCAATAAACCCCGACTCCATCCGCACCACCGATCCCGCCCCCACCCAAACCACACTCGCCGCGTCCGACCCAATCTTCACAAACTTGCTCGCATGCCGCACAAACGTCAGCACCCTCCCATCCACCGCCAGCCCCTCCGGATCAGGCTTACTCAAATGTGTATAGCCCCCCGCAAATCGCGAGTTCTCCGGTAACTCAATCGCCACGCATGCCGGATCGTTGAACTGCGCAATCGTCCATATCCCCACACGCACCGGCTTGCCTGTCGCCTTGCGAAACTCAGTCCGCACCCGTAGCACCGCCGCAGCCGGGTCAAGCTCCAAATACCGCACCGCCCGAACTCCCCACGCCGCGTCAACCGGCCCCTTCAGCACCAGGCCCCGGTCTGTCACCGTCACTTCCAGCGGGCTTGCATCAAACGATGCCGGCGGCGGCCAGTCGTGCCCCAGCACCCGCGGCCAATCCGACTGCGGAGCAGGCCAGCACTTATCCCCGCCAAAGTTCGCCCAGACGCCCGAATCCGGCCGCGGCATCTGTCCATCCAGCGCGCGATTCTCCCACAGAACCCCCGCCTCATCCCCCACCCTGCGAATCTGCATGATTCTGCCGATCGCTGGAACCACCATCACTTCAAGCTTCGCACTGGCCAGCCGGTAGCAATTCTTCCAGCCGTGATAATCCATCTGCGCTACGTTGATGGTCGCTCGTGCAGCGGGCACAAAGCCCGCGCCTGTCTTCCCCTCGTCCGGACTCTGTTCTGCGGAGTTAATCAACAATCCTGGGCCCTCTCCTCAGTTCTTGCTGCTCACCTTAGTTCTTGCTGCTCACCTTCGGCTTCCAGTCCCCGTGCCCCATCCATTCAGCACTCTGTAGCGCCGGCTTCCCAGCCGGCTGTAGCGCGGGCATCCCTGCCCGCGCCTTTCCCGTTATCCCCCCATGCCCCATCCATTCAGCGCTCTTTGCTGAATGGGTGGGATGCCAATCAACTTCCAATCCACAAAATCTTCCGCACAATGCCCCTAGTCGTTCGCCGCCGCCTTGTCCGTCTCCACCTCGCGCACCAACAGATGGTCGTACCAGGTGAACTTCAATATCAGCGAAGTCCCCAGAATGATCCCCAACGCAAGCCCCGCCCGCGACCACTCGCGAATCACAACATAGAGCGGCAGCGCCACCAGCGCGATCTGCCAAGTGATGCCAACAGCAATGTTGAACATATCGCGGAAGAAATCCTTGTTGCGCTTGAAGCCGGGATCCTCGACCAGCACCTTCTTCAACACCGGCCCCCAGAACCCCCACGGCCGCACCCTGCGATAAAAGTCCATCAGCACCGCATCGTCTTCAGGCTTCGTCAGCAGCGTACCCAGCAGGCAGCCAATCAGCGAAATCCCCACCACGATCGGGAAGATGAAAACCACTTCCATGTTGATCGAGTAAGTCGCCAGCAATTGCTGCACAATCGGAATCTGCTTCACAATCGAAGGCATCCCCAACGCCGCGGCAATCCCCGTCACCATGCCCCAGAAGTAGCCCCACCCGTTAAACCGCCACCAATACCACTTCAGCACGTTCGATGCCGTGTAGCCGCCCCACAGCCCAGACACAATCCACACCACCACTTCGTTCACTGAGGTCACATTCCAGCCCAGCGCCACCCCAATCACAATCACTGCAAACGACGCCAGGTAACTCAGCCGCACATACGTCTTGGGCGAGGCATTGGGATTGATAAATCGCTTGTAGATGTCGTTCACAAAGTAGGGTGGCGCAGCGTTCACCGTCGCCGCAAAGTTCGACATAAACGCCGCCAGCAAACCTGCAATCAAAAAGCCCAGCAAGCCCACCGGCACAAACTTGCCCAGCGCATACGGCAACACCAGCTCAAAGTCCATGTTGGTGCCCATCGCGCGCAGGTTCGGTCCAAAAAACGCAGCCGCCAGCACCGTCAGCCCCATGATCAAAAAGTAGCGTGGCGGCGTCAGCACCACATTCACCCACGCGCTCATCATCGAGGCTTCGCGCGGATCCTTCGCCGAGAGCACGCGCTGCATGTCGTAGTTCGGCGCAGGCCCCGCAGCCGAAATCGGAATCCCCTTGAACAGCAGCATCATCACAAAGAACCCGAACAGCCCATAGCCATCCTGGTGAACTTTTTCTGTCGCTGCCGGCAGCAGCGTACTCCAGTCCAGATTCAAGTGCCACCCGAAGAAGATGTTGTCCCAACCCGCCGGCACCACGCGATGAAACATATCCGGCGCAACCTTCGCCATCGCAATGAATCCCACCGCAAACGAAGCGATCGACAGGATGAAGAACTGCACCACCTCGGTAATCACCACGCTGATCATGCCCCCCTTGATCACGTAGATGGCCGTAATGGCAATCAGAATCAGCGCGTATTCATTGGCTGAAAGATGCCATGGCAAATAGGTCTGCGCAAACTTGCCGATGCCCTTGAACGCGTACGTGAAGAATCCGATGATGCTCACGAACGCATAAATCACCACAATCAGATGCGAAGCCTGCGCGCCGCGCCCCGTGCCGAACCGCGTCTTGATCCACTCCGCCCCCGTCATCACCTTCGACCGCCGCAGCCATGCCGACAGGTAAACCATCAGGAATATCTGGTTGAATGTCGGCCACAGCCACGGTATCCACACGCTCTTGATGCCGTATACAAACATCCAAGACACCAGCAGCATGGTTCCGCTGATGTCGAACATGCCCGACGCATTCGAGATGCCCAGCATGTACCACGGCATCGAGTTCCCGCCCAGAAAGTAGTCCTGCATGCTGCGCGATGCGCGGTGCGATACCCAGTACCCAATGAACACCGTCGACAGCAGGTAGGCGACGATGATGATGATGTCAAGCGTGTGAAGTTGCAGCATGCAGTCCCCTCAATCTCTCATTTCAAAACGACTCTTGTTGCGTCTCGTGCAGCGCCAATCCCCATGTAGCGCCGGCCTAATGTAGCGCCGGCTTCCCAGCCGGCTGTAGCGCGGGCATCCCTGCCCGCGCCTTTCCCCAACTCAACCATCCCAACCACTACCGCAGCTCCCCCGCCATCAAAAACACCAGTGCCGCCTGCCAGTTGATCGCAATCTCATTGCTTGCATAAGACCCCAGCTCATCCACATAGCTCTTCGCCGGCGGCGTATCCTTCGGCAGCTTCACCAGCACCGCGTCCTGCCTCCCCCGGTTTGGCCCGCCAGACATGAGCCCCGGCCAGGGCGCGGGCAGTTTGCTCGACCCACTCGGCCTGTGATGCGGATGCATATACGGATTCTCACCCACCTGCGTAACCCACGACAGCGAAAACGCATTCCGCCCCAGAATGTAGTGCAGATTGTCACGGGCCGTATCCGCGAACTCATGATTCGGCGCAAACTGGTTCGCAATCAGCAGGTACATTCCATAGCCCGCCGCCACGCCATTCGATCCCCACACATAATCCGTCGTCTTCATGCTGTTCACGTATCCAGCGGCGCGCGTCCGTGTCACCACCGCCTGCGCAGCCGCTACGGTCCGCCGCTTGATCGCGTCCACCGCTGCCCTATCGGTCTTGCCATGCGCAAGAGCATACGTCCACAGCCCCATCGGAGCTACATCGCTCCAGCCAGCCGCCGGCGGATTGTCCAGAATCGGTAGAAACGCCGCGTAGTTCGCCAGGAAATAATCGCCGTAAGCCTTCTCGCCCGTCGTCCGGTACAGCTCCGCCGCAGCCCACAGCCGCTCATCGCTGCAGTTCGAGTCGCCGTACTCCCCTGTCGAAACGCCCTTCGGATTGCGGAAGATCACATTCGGGTTTTTCTCCGTCCACGCAAACGCCTGCCGCGCCGCCTCCAGAGCCTTCGCCGCGAACTTCGCATCGAACGGCTTGTAAGCCCGCGCCGCAATCGCCGCCACCGCCCCCAAATCGGCCGTCGCGCACGTGCTCTTGTACGGAGCCGATCCCGTACCAATCACTTCGCTGATCAAACGATCGTCTTGCGGCTGCTCAAACGCGTCAAAGCGCTCGCTCGTCTGCTTGTGCCACACGCCGCCGTCCGTGTCCTGCATCTTCAGCATCCACTCCAGGTTCCACCGCGCCTCATTCAAAATGTCCGGCGTGCCGTTACCCGACTCAGGAATCTTCAAGTTGATGCTCTTCAGCTTCTTCCCGTAAATCTCCCACGCCCAAAGCAGCGTTCCAGTCGAAATGCCCGAGTTCACCACGTAGCGCCCATAGTCGCCTGCATCGTGCCAGCCGCCCGCGTTGTCCGCCGGGCCGCTCTTCCCAGAACTCGCATGAAACTCTCCGTGCAGATGACATGCCGGGTGCGAGTATCCCGGGAACTCCGGCCCCATATCCACCGCCGTCCCGCACCGCTGCCCATAAAACCCGCGCAGCGCCATGTAGTACGCGCGCTCAAAAACGTTCTTCCCCAGCGCGAAATCCCAACTCCGCCCCACGCCCGGTACCGCAATATAGTAGGTCCCCACTCTGTGAAAATCTGAAAAGTCCGCTGCCTGCACTTGGTCGCCCGTATCCGCGTCCGCCACCGGGGCCGCAAGCTCGCCCTTCCAAACCACCGCGTCGTTGCTGCTTTGCCGCAGCTCAAACAACTTCGCCGCTCCCCCAGCCGCCACGCTCACCAGCGCCACCTTGGGCCCGTCCGCCGGATACCCCACCTGGTCCACCTTGATCGCGGTCGTTGCCTTCGGCACTGTCTTTCCCGTCTCAGCCAGGGCCATTGCAGCAGAAACTCCCCATACGGCACACATGATTCCTATGACAGCAAGCCAATGTCGCAAACGCGGAACAAATGAAGGCAACAAACTTGGCATTGCCATGGACGTATTACCCCTTGTTGAAGCAATCAGCAGCGCGCGCAGGAGTAGTCTCAACAACGGACCTCGAGTGGGACCGTTCCCTTCACTCCCGGCACGAACTTTCCTGATTCGCTCGGCGCAAGTACTTTTTCACATTCCTCTGAAGACTGGCAATCGATTTCGTCACAATTTAAACCCCGCCGAGTCGCTGCAAAAACGATTGATTGGCTTTAATACGAAGACTATACTTAGGCGATTCTTTAAACTCCCTGCACCTGGTTGCGTGTTGCGGCAGGGCATCTGCCTTTCAGTCTGGCAACGCCTGGGCGCGGCTCTCGCACTGTCAGCAAGATAACGTCACCGTAATTTGCGCTGGCAAGGTTTCAGGCCGTCCAGCGACGCGCGTCAAAGGAAATGAGGGAACGAGTTCAATGAAGTACGGTTACTTCGACGATCGCAATCGCGAATACGTAATTACCCAGCCTGACACTCCTTTGCCCTGGATGAATTACCTCGGCTGTCAGGCTTACTTCGGCATCATCTCCAATACCGCCGGCGGCTACTCCTTCTATCGAGATGCCCGCCTGCGCCGCATCAGCCGCTACCGCTATAACCAGGTCCCATTCGACGTCGGCGGCCGCTACATCTACCTCCGCGACGACGAGACCAGCGAGTTCTGGTCGCCGAGTTGGCAGCCCACACAGAGCGACATCCTCGAGTACACCTGCCGCCACGGCATGGGCTACACCACCATCGGATCCAGCTACAAAGGCATCGAGGCCCAAACCCGTTACTTCGTCCCCCTCGATGAAAACCTCGAGATCTGGCAGCTCACTGTCACCAACCACCGCAACACCCGCGCCACTCTCAAGGGCTTCGCCAGCATCGAGTTCTGCCTCTGGGATGCGCAAGACGACGCCACCAACTTCCAGCGCAACTTCAACACCGGCCAGGTCGAGGTCGAAGACGGCGTCATCTACCACAAGACCGAATATCGCGAGCGCCGCAACCACTTCGCCTACTTCGGTTCCTCCGCGCCCGGCCGGTTTGATACCCAGCGCGAAGCCTTTCTCGGCCGCTATCGTGGTTGGGACAAACCCAAATCCGTCGAAGCCGGCCAGCTCACCAACTCCATCGCCCACGGCTGGTCACCCATCGGCGCGCACCAGGTCAGCATCGAACTCGAACCAAACGAGACCGCGCAGTTCGTCTTCGTCCTCGGCTATCACGAGAATCCCGTCGACCAGAAGTTCGATCCGCCCAACTCGCAGACCATCAACAAGCGCACCGTCAAGCCGACCATCGCCAAGTACCTCAGTCCCGCCGGTGCCGACGCCGCATTCGAAAAACTCCGCCAGTATTGGGAGACCACCCTCGGCATCCTCCAGGTGCAAACCCCTGACGCCCACACCAATCGCATGGTCAACATCTGGAACGCCTACCAGTGCATGGCCACCTTCAACATGTCCCGCTCGGCCTCTTTCTACGAGTCCGGCATTGGCCGCGGCCTCGGCTTCCGCGACTCCAATCAAGACCTCCTCGGATTCGTCCACATGGTCCCGTCACGCGCCCGCGAGCGCATCCTCGACCTCGCCGCAACCCAGCTTCCCAGCGGCGGCGCTTATCACCAGTACCAGCCCCTCACCAAGCGCGGCAACAACGACATCGGCGGAGGATTCAACGACGATCCCCACTGGCTCATCCTCGGCGTAAGCGCCTATCTCAAAGAAACCGGCGACTGGTCCATCCTCGACGAGCCCGTCCAATACGACAACGAGCCCGGCTCCGAACAGCCCCTCTACGAGCACCTGCAGCGCAGCTTCAACTACACTCTCGACCGCCTCGGCCCCCATGGCCTGCCCCTCATCGGCCGCGCCGACTGGAACGACTGCCTCAACCTCAACTGCTTCTCTGACACCCCCGGCCAAAGCTTCCAAACCACCACCAACAAAGACGGCAAAGTCGCCGAGTCCGTCTTCATCGCCGCCCTCTTCGTCCACGCAGGACGAGAGCTTGCCGCCATCGCCAAACATCGCGGCCTCGATGCTGAGGTCAGCAAGTACATTGGCGAAACCGAGAAGCAGCTCGCCGTCATCAACGAGCACGGCTGGGACGGCGACTGGTTCCTCCGCGCCTACGACGACTTCGGCGCAAAAATCGGCTCCAAAGAATGTGCCGAGGGCAAAGTCTTCATCGAGTCCAACGGCTTCTGCGCTCTCGCCGGCATCGGCCTCGAAGATGGCAAAGCTCTCAAGGCCATGAACGCCATGCGCGACCACCTCGCCACGCCCCACGGCATCGTCGTCCAGCAGCCCGCCTATTCCAAGTACTACCTCCAGCTAGGCGAAATTTCCTCTTACCCACCCGGCTACAAAGAAAACGCCGGCATCTTCTGCCACGTCAACCCCTGGGTTATGATCGGCGAAACCCGCCTGGGCCGCGGCGATGCCGCCTTCGACTACTACTCCCGCATCAACCCCTCTGCCCGCGAAGATATCAGCGACCTCCACCGCTGCGAGCCCTACGTCTACGCCCAGATGATCGCCGGCAAAGACGCGCCCACCCACGGCGAGGCCAAAAACTCCTGGCTCACCGGCACTGCCGCATGGAACTACTACGCCATCACCCAATGGATCCTCGGCATTCGCACTTCGCTCTCGGGCCTTGAAATCGCTCCCGTCATTCCCGCCACCTGGCCCGGCTTCACCGCAACGCGCGTCTTCCGCGGCGTCACCTACTCCATCACCATCCAGCGCAAAGGCCCCGGCAACTCCATCGCCCTCACCGTCGATAACCAGCCCATCACCGGCAACGTCATCCCCATCCCAACCGACGCCCGCAAGGACGTCAAGGTCACGGGCATTCTAAGCTAACAGCCTGTGGCGAAAGTCGCGATTTGAAAGGGCACGACTTTAGTCGTGCCGTAATTGCCGCAAAATCAACGCGGCTTTAGCCGCTGAGGGATGCTTCTTAGCCAATTCCGACTTTTGCCACAGGCTGCTAAGAGTGGGAATAGGATGCATGAAGGCGAGGATAGATTGTCGGCATTCAGGAAGTTCGACATGTCGTTCCGAGTAACCGCCAAGGCCGAGCGAGGCGAGGCTGCGGGAGTTCCTCCCTCTGAAATCGACGATCTATTCGAAAGCTATGGGGGATTTGAATTCGAGCACGGCCTTTACAGAGTCCACTCCAAATCGAACTCGCGAAATTGGATTCCGAAGATTAGGAGCGCATTTCCGGCAGAGTCAGAAGAAATCACTCCGTTTGGTCAGGACTGGCAGGGAAACCAGTTCGCCTGGCGCGGAGGCACGAAACCAGCCGTCCTGCTCTTTCAAATCGCAAGCGGAGAGGCTTTCGAGATTGCCGATTCCTTGGAGGTTGCACACGAAGAGGAATTCGTTGACCACGCACAGGAGGCGCTCAATATCGGCCTTTGGCGCGAATGGCGTTCAAATGGCGGGGGAAATCCATCGGCGGATATTTGTGTGGGTTACCGAATCCCCTTGTTTCTAGGAGGCAAGGACCGGCTCGATAACATCGAGATGTCGAATCTGGACGTATATTGGGAGATCACCAGTCAATTGCGCAATCAAACGCGTGGTTTGCCTCCCGGAACGAAAATCTCCAGCATCGGCTTGTCGTAGAAGCAAGCGGCGGCGAAAGTCCCCTCTTCGATCGACCCACCTTGATGCTGAATCTGCAGATTTAGGAGTTAACTGTGTACCTCGCAAATGAACTGCGCTACGCCACCATGCACTACCGCCGCTGCGGCAAAAGCGGTCTCAAGCTCCCCGCCATCTCCCTCGGCCTCTGGCACAACTTCGGCGGCGTCGACACATTTGAAAACGGCCGCGCCATGGTCCGCCGCGCCTTCTCGCTCGGCATCACCCACTTCGACCTCGCCAACAACTACGGCCCGCCCCCCGGCAGCGCCGAAAGCAACTTTGGCGAGATCCTCCGCCTCGACCTCAAGCCCTACCGCGACGAGCTCATCATCAGTTCCAAGGCCGGCTACACCATGTGGGATGGCCCCTACGGCGACTGGGGTTCGCGCAAATACCTCATCTCCTCGCTCGACCAAAGCCTCAAGCGCATGGGCCTCGAGTACGTCGACATCTTCTACTCCCATCGCCCCGATCCCGAGACGCCCCTCGAAGAGACCATGGGCGCCCTCGATCACGCCGTTCGCTCCGGCAAAGCGCTCTACGCCGGCGTCTCCAACTACGACGCCGCCCGCACCGCCGAAGCCGCCAAAATTCTCCGCCGCCTCGGCACACCCTGCCTCATCCACCAGCCCAAGTACTCCATGTTTGAGCGCTGGGTCGAGGGCGGCCTCCTCGACGTGCTCGAGAAGGAAGGCATGGGCGGCATCGCCTTCTGCCCGCTCGCCCAGGGCCTGCTCACCGACCGCTATCTCAAGGGAATTCCCGAAGACTCGCGCGCGTCAAAGCCCCATGGTTTTCTCAAGAAGCACGACATCGACGAAAAGCGGCTGAGCCAGATCCGCGCATTGAATGAGCTGGCCATCGCGCGCGGGCAAACGCTGGCCCAGATGTCTCTCGCATGGGTCCTGCGCGACGAGCGGATGACCTCCGCACTCATCGGCGCAAGCCGCGTGGAGCAGATCGAGCAGAACGTGGCCGCACTCAACCACGCATCCTTCGCACCTGAAGAACTCCACATGATTGAGGCAGTCCTCAAACCCGCCGCCTGAAACGTAGCGGCCTTAGAAAGGCATAACATCGCACCTTGCTGAAAAACTCGGCTGAGTTGTGGTCATGAGCCAGGGCCAACTTGAGTCGTGCCGCATGAATCAGGCTTTGAAAGGGCACGACTTCAGTCGTGCCGATAGAGCCAACAAAACAACGCGGGCTTTAGCCCCTGCGTTCTTCCGCTTAAGCAGACACTGCCCTCGGCCTTCGACAACAGGTGAGCCAGGGCCAACTTGAGTCGTGCCGCAAGAATCAGGCTTTGAAAGGGCACGACTTCAGTCGTGCCGATAGAGCCAACAAAACAACGCGGGCTTTAGCCCCTGCGGGACGCTCCTCTTCACTCGAACCGAAGCACGATCCATTCGCTTACAATTGTGCTTCGGTCCAAAAAAGGGAGGCGCCTCGGTGCAAGACTTACGCCAAAAGATCGAAGCAGAGCTTCTCTCCAACATCCTCCCTTTCTGGCTCAAAAACACCATCGACACCAAATACGGCGGCTTCAAAGGCCGCCTCGCCAACGACCTCGCCGCCGACCCCCACGCCTCCAAAGGCCTCATCCTCAACGCCCGCATCCTCTGGACATTCGCCCGCGCCTACAGCGTCTATCGCGATCCCGTCTACCTCGCCACCGCCCGCCGCGCCTTCGAATACCTCTGCGCCGCCTTCTGGGACAACGAATTCGGCGGCCTCTACTGGATGGTCGACTACGAGGGCCATCCCTCCGACACAAAGAAGCGCATCTACGGCCAGGCCTTCACCATCTACGCGCTCGCTGAGTACTACCACGCCAGCGGCAATCCCGAGGCGGTGCTGCGCGCCATGCGTCTCGTCGATCAGATTGAAACCTCCGCCCACGACGACGCCAACGGCGGCTACTTCGAAACCTACGACCGAGATTGGCGTCCGGCCACTGACCAGCGCCTCAGTGCCGTCGACATGGACGAGAAAAAGTCCATGAACACCCACCTCCACATGCTCGAGGCCTACGCCACTCTGCTCAGCGTTCATGAGGACGCCAGGGTCCGGAAGCGCCTCCGCGAGCTGATCGAGATCTTCCTCCAGTACATCCTCAACCCTGAGACTCACCACTTCATCCTCTTCTTCGATGAGCAGTGGAAGCCGCGCTCCGAAGTCATCTCCTTCGGCCACGATATCGAGGGCAGTTGGCTTCTCTGCGAAGCAGCCGAGCGCCTCGGCGATCAAGACCTCATCAAGCGCGTCGAGGCTGCGTCCATCAAAATGGCCCAGGCCGTCTACGATCAGGCCATCGACACCGACGGTGGCCTCCTCTACGAAGCCGAGCATGGCCGCATCATCAACACCGACAAGCACTGGTGGCCGCAGTCTGAAGCAGTCGTCGGCTTCCTCAACGCAGGTCAACTCACCGGCCAGCCCCACTTCCTTCACGCCGCGGAACGCAGTTGGGAATTCATCGACAAGTACATCGTCGATCACAAGTACGGAGAATGGTACTGGCGCGTTTCGCGCGACCGCATCCCCAATCCCGACGAAGACAAAGTCGGCCCATGGAAGTGCCCCTACCACAACAGCCGCACCTGCTTTGAAGTCATGGCCCGCCTCGACGCCGCCGCCCAAAAAGAAAACCAGAAGACCGCCAACCCGACCTGAAACTCAGGCTTTGAAAGGGCACGACTTCAGTCGTGCCGCAAGAGCCAATCAAACAACCGGGCTTTAGCCCCTGAGGGACGTATTTCGGAAATTCAGCGCAACGGAGACAGAAAGATGTATCAGGGCACGACTTCAGTCGTGCCGAATAGGCCGCAAATGGAGCATGCGGGCTTTAGCCCCTGCGGAGTCTTCTTCTGCAGTCCGGATTCTGACCACAGCAAGCAACGGAGAAAGCCAAATGAACCGCCAACGGTGAGGGAGACCAGAAACTTTTGATCGGCCTCACTCGCGCAAAGAGCTTCGCTCGCAGATGAACGTCTCGCCTCCCGGAGGGAGGCAGCGATAATAGCCCAGGGTGAAGTTCGCGACAGCGAACGAAACCCTGGGAATGCGGCATTGAGAGGACTTCGCACCCTGTAGGGGTGCGGCGAAACGTCGCAAGACCATCAATTCCAGGGACAATCAACGGAGACAGACAAATGAACCAGCAGGAATTCTCAAAACAAGTTCAACGCCTCTTCAAGACCCAGGAAAAACTCCTCGCCCAGCGCAACCACAAACTCGACACCGGCAACGGCATCTTCGACCGTTGGGAGCATCCCGTCCTCACCGCCGCCCACGCCCCCATCCATTGGCGCTACGATCTTGACCGCAAAACCAACCCCCTCCTCCTCGAGCGCATGGCCATCAACGCCACCTTCAACGCCGGAGCCATCCTCCACGAAGGCAAATACCTCGTCGTAGCCCGCGTCGAAGGCGCAGACCGCAAATCCTTCTTCGCCGTTGCTGAGAGCCCCACCGGCGTCGACCGCTTCCGCTTCTGGGACTACCCCATCCTCATGCCCGAAACCTCAGACCCCGACATCAACGTCTACGACATGCGTCTGGTCAAGCATGAGGACGGCTGGATCTACGGCCTCTTCTGCACCGAGCGCAAAGATCCCAAAGCCCCGGCCTGGGACACATCTTCAGCTATCGCCCAGTGCGGCATCGCCCGCACCCGCGACCTCAAAACCTGGGAGCGCCTCGCCGACCTCAAGTCCAAGTCGCCCCAGCAGCGCAACGTCGTACTCCACCCCGAGTTCATCGATGGCCAGTACGCCTTCTACACCCGCCCGCAGGACGATTTCATCCAGGCAGGCAAAGGCGGCGGCATCGGCTGGGGGCTTTCCCAGACCATTGAGAACGCGGTCGTCGAAAACGAGATCATCGTCGACAATCGCGAGTACCACACCATCCAGGAAGTGAAAAACGGCATGGGCCCCGCGCCCATCAAGACCAGGCACGGCTGGCTCCATCTCGCCCACGGCGTGCGCAACACCGCTGCCGGCCTGCGCTACGTCCTCTACATGTTCATGGCGGAACTCGATCGCCCCTGGGTCATCACCCACAAGCCCGCCGGCTACTTCATCGGCCCCAAAAACTGGGAGCGCGTCGGCGATGTCTCCAACGTGGTCTTCAGCAATGGATGGATCGAAGGTCGCAAGGGCGAAGTCTTCATCTACTACGCCTCCTCCGACACCCGCCTCCACGTGGCCACCAGCACCGTCGATCAGCTTGTCGACTACGTGCTCCACACCCCCGCTGACCCTTTGCGCAGCAAGGCCTGCGTCGAGCAACGCTACGCCCTCATCGACAAAAATCTGAAGCTGATGAAGCCGAAGAAGAAGGCCGCGCCCAGCAAGAAAGCCAAGCCAGCCAAATCAAAGAAGAAGTAGCACCCGATCATGCGGCCAACGCTGCTGTTGATGCTGCCTTTCGCTCGCACCAAAATACAGCTGTCATCCTGAGCGAAGTCCCGGCGCGCCGGGACGCAGTCGAAGGACCTGCGGCTGTCTTTGTCGTTGCTCTTTCTCCGCATTTTCGTAATCGTTCGTCAACCTGAGCCTGAAACGCAGCCGAACGACCTGCGCCCGCACTCCCAAACACGAACGAACCCCTCGGCTCCGGGCGCCAACATTCGACTCCGCTCGCCCCCAACCCTACTTCTGCTCAGCCTGCGGCTTCTTGTCCTGTTCGGACGAATCACCCTGTCCCGCTTGCTTGTCCAGCCTCGCTTGCTTTTCCGCCTTCTTGCGATTGTGAGCACGAACCATATCCGGCCAGAACTCGATCAGTTCAGCGCCAGGCATACCCTCCACGGTCACCGTCAGACCATCCATCAGAGTGTCCCGAACATCCCTCTCTGAAGCCGGATGGTAAGCGCGGCCAATGGCTGCTCCAATAAAATTACCTGAGACATTGGCGTAGTTGGGTCCCCATCCGCCGTTGTCCCGCTTGCACCAGAAGCTGCTTCCCGCAGCCCAGATAATTCGGCTGATCACCTTTCCCTTGCCCTTTTGAAAGTAGCGCGGATCCTCGTGAAGCAAGGAAGGCAAAACTGCGTTGCCAATAAAATTGCCGATAAAGTAGTCGGAGTAGTCCGCGCCGAATCGCTGTGCATAGGGCCCCCAACCCTGGCCCCATTCCGGTGGGCTGTTGGTAGCCTGGTCAAAGCCTGAAACCACTCCGGCAAGCAGAAAGGGCCACGGATCGGTCGCGCTCTTGAAGAACAGCTTATATTTCTGGCCCGACGTTAAAGGCGCAGCGTCCATGTTCCGTGTGGTGTTAAAGGTGGCCATCACCCCCATCACTCGCTGCTTCTCTTGCTGCTTGAGTTGCTCGTCCGCAATCTCCCGCTGGCTCTTCTGCGCTGCCGTTTCATTGCCAGGCGCTTGCGCTGCAGAACTGCTCTGCCCCGCTCCCGCAGCCGGCGCTCCACTCGGTCCCGGCGCGTTCCCACTCGCCGCGCCCGGCGTCGGCGCATTCGGGGCCGGCGCTGTCTGCTCACCCGCCCCCTGCTCAAATGTTTCCTTCGATCCGCCAATTCCCACCTGAGGAGTCGGCGCTTCGGGCAGCCATGCGCCCGCGGTCGAGCCTGCGCTTGCAACCTCTTGCGAGCTCAGCCTCAAAGGCGCCGCCCCTAACACAACGACCGTACCGATAATCGCAACGAACCTGGAAAAAGCTAAACGCATCCACCCACCAATCTTTCGGTCAGTACCCATCCCTGTGCGCGATTCAACAACGGGGATCGCTCCGATCACCGAATCGGTGGGCCTGCTCTCAGGATAAATCACCCCGACTTGCAGCAACCCTCCTGCCACCCTGAACGGGGCTGCATTTCATTGCGCAACTCATCCTCTCGATTAGACGCAATGGCCGGCCCCGCGAACACATGCATTCCCTTCAGTCTTGCTCAAGCCTCCCTCCAGCCAACGGTCAATTACCGCTGCAACTGGCGCGTCTTGATCTCATTTAACAAAAGCTCAACCTTGTCTTCATTTTCCAGCGACTTGAAGCGATCTTCCAGCGTCTCCGGTGCCAGCACCTCACTGGCAGCCGCGCTCTCCGCACTCCGCAGTTGCACCTTGCTCTTCATCCGCCCAATCGCATGCTCCTGATCGGTGCCCAACACCTGCCGCGCTTGAGTGGCACGGCCCACTACCCGCGCCCTTCGATGTTCCGCCACCAGCATCTCGCAGTGCGCCCGCGTCTCGCTCAACTTCTGCTCCAGCTTGCGCAGTGCCTGGCGCAGATTATCTGCCTCGTGCTTCTGGTCCTCAGCCTGCTCCGTAAAACCCTTCACCAGCTCATCCTGGCTCAGCGCGCGCTCAATCGCCTGCCGCGCCATATCGTCATGGCCCTTCTCCACCGCAAGTTCAGCCTTGCGACGCCACTCCGCCGCCTCAAGCACATGATCCGCCTTCTTCTTCTCCAGCAGATGCTGGTCCGCAATCGCAATCGCCACCTGCGTCTTCACCTGAAGCAGTTGGTTTTCCATATCCAGAACTATCTGCTTCAGCAACCGCTCCGGATCTTCCGCCTTCTCCACCAGGTCATTCAAATTCGCCCGCAACAATGTGCTTACCCTATCCAGTAACGACATAGTCCCCTCCATCTTCCACTGCCTGCCTCCGGCCTCCGTCGCATTCAATGCGCACCCGAAACCGGATGGGTTAACTTCCTGTTACCTCTAACTTCGGGTGCCCCAGGTCTCGCTTCTGAGACCTGGGAGACCGCAAATCCAAATCAACGAAGTACTAATCCTTGCCTGGCCCATCCACCGGCGCCTTCCCATCCTTCGCCGGCCTGTTCTTGATGCCTTGCACATTGGCCATCAACTGCTTGATGTCCATTCCGCTCAGCGCCTCAAACAGTGCCGGAACCTGCGCTGCAATCCGCGTCATGTCGCCCGTAATCTTGTGCGCACCCGCAGCATCATCATTGCCCGTGGACACGATCGTAATGTGGTCCACTTTGCTCAGCGGCTCGGCCATGGCCCGCACAACATCCGCCATGTTCGTCAGCAGCTTGTCCACCACCGCGGCCTGGTTCCATTCCTGGTAGGCCTCGGCCTTCACATTCATCGCCTTCGCTTCAGCCTCGCCTTTCTTGAAGATGATGCTGGCCTCGGCTTCGCCCTGCGTCTGGATAGCCGCCGCACGGCCCTCAGCTTCCGCGGTCAACCGGTTCTTCTCAGCCGCCGCCATGTATTCAATCCGCTGGCGCTCAATCTCCGCGCCCTTCAGTACCGTCGCAATCAGCTCCTTCTCGTGGCGCAGAATCTCAGCTTCCTGCACCTTGATCTGGCCTTCCTTCTCCACCTGCTGCACCTTCACCTGCTCCAGCGTTACCTGCTGCAGCATGATGTTGGTCTGCAACTCATACGCCTTGTCGGCACTCGCCTGCTGCCTTCGGCTCTGCTCCGCATACTCAGCTCGCTTGATCTCGAGATCCCTCTGCGCCTCTGCCTGCCGCGTCGCCGATGCCGTCTCTGCTATCACCCGCTCCTGGTCAGCCTGCGCCTTGGCCACTGCCGACTCCCTCAGCGCCGTCGCTCTCTTGATCGCCGTGTCGCGCTCCGCATCCGCCGTCGCCATCTCCGCATCGCGCTTGATCCGCGCAATGTCCGGCCGCCCCATGTTCGAGATGTACTCGTTCTTGTCACGAACTTCCTTGATCGTGAACGACACCACGTCGAGCCCCATCTTGCTCATGTCCTCGGCACACGTGGCGCGCATCCGCTCGCCCACCATCTCCGGCTCTTTGACAATCTGCTCCACTGTCAACTGACCGATAATCCCGCGCAGATGCCCTTCCATCACCAGCCGGATCAGCCCCTCACGCATGTTCGGAGGCTTCGAAAGGAACTGTTCCGCCGCCGTCAATATCGAAGCCCGGTCGCTGCGCACCTTGATCTGCGCCACCGCTTCCACCGTCACCGCAACGCCCTGCTTGGTATACAGGTCCTGCTGCGGCGCAACATCAAAGCTCATCAACTCAAGCGAAAGCTCGCGGCAGTTCTCCACCATCGGAAAAATGACCGTGCCGTTGCCCGTGACTACGCGCGGTCCGCGAAACCCATACACGATCAGCGCTTCGTTGGGCCCTGCCTTGCGGTACATGCGGGCAATCAGCCCCATCAGTAGAATCAGTGCCAGAACAGCCAAGCCTACAAACAGAATGTATTCATTCATTGCGATCCCGGCCCTTTCGCCCGGGAGGTGAGGTGTTGATGGTTAACGTCAGTGTCCCCTTGCAAAGCGATTCAACGGTTCGTTCCAGCCTCTGGAACCTCTGCACGACTTTACAGCTTGCTGAAAAACTCATCGGAACCGTTTTGTAACAACGGCACGACTTTACAGCCTGCTGAAAAACTCATCAAAACAGTTTTGTAACAACGGCACGGCTTTAGCCGGGCCAACAAAGTCAGCAGAACGAAGCGGGCTTTAGCCCCTGCGGGCTCTTTCCCTGCAATGCCTCAATGATGCGAATCGTCCTTGCGGCCGTTCCGCGGAAAGATCTTGGCAAGAAATCCAAGCAGGAATATCCCCACAAGGATTGACATGTCGGTAATTAGAACGGTGGTTTGACTCATCATGCGTTTCCCGGTCCTTTCAGCCGGGTCTTTTGTAGCGCCGTTTTCCTAACCGGGCCCCTCGTTCTTTTTGTAGCGCCGGCTTCCCAGCCCGCGCTCGCTGAGTGTTGGAACTCTGTGCCCCATTCATCGCAGCCTCATCGCGATGAGTGGGCGGGCCCTGTGCCCCATTCATCGCAGCCTCATCGCGATGAGTGAGCCGGTTCTGTGCCCCATTCATCGCAGCCTTATCGCGATGAGTGGGCCGGTTCTGTGCCCCATTCATCGCAGCCTTATCGCGATGAGTGGGCGGGCCCTGTGCCCCATTCATCGCAGCCTTATCGCGATGAGTGGGCGGGCTCTGTGCCCCATTCATCGCAGCCTTATCGCGATGAGTGGGCCGGTTCTGTACCCCATTCATCGCAGCCTCATCGCGATGAGTGGGCGGGCCCTGTGCCCCATTCATCGCAGCCTCATCGCGATGAGTGGGCGGGCCCTGTACCCCATTCATCGCAGCCTTATCGCGATGAGTGGGCGGGCCCTGTACCCCATTCATCGCAGCCTCATCGCGATGAGTGGGCGGGCTCTGTGCCCCATTCATCGCAGCCTTATCGCGATGAGTGGGCGGGCTCTGTGCCCCATTCATCGCAGCCTCATCGCGATGAGTGGGCCGGTTCTGTGCCCCATTCATCGCAGCCTTATCGCGATGAGTGGGCGGCCCCTGTGCCCCATTCATCGCAGCCTTATCGCGATGAGTGGGCCGGTTCTGTGCCCCATTCATCGCAGCCTTATCGCGATGAGTGGGCGGGTTCTGTGCCCCATTCATCGCAGCCTCATCGCGATGAGTGGGCGAGCCCTGTGCCCCATTCATCGCAGCCTTATCGCGATGAGTGGGCGGGCCCTGTGCCCCATTCATCGCAGCCTTATCGCGATGAGTGGGCGGGTTCTGTGCCCCATTCATCGCAGCCTCATCGCGATGAGTGGGCGGGTTCTGTGCCCCATTCATCGCAGCCTTATCGCGATGAGTGGGCGGGCTCTGTGCCCCATTCATCGCAGCCT
>Ga0182012_10002327_pt1 | contig 20559 bp, 15 predicted proteins | sample 612S2SmetaG_FD_120486 | JGI IMG/M metagenome (GOLD analysis project Ga0182012, IMG submission 120486) | Permafrost microbial communities from Stordalen Mire, Sweden - 612S2S metaG | ecosystem: Environmental > Terrestrial > Soil > Wetlands > Permafrost | place: Sweden: Stordalen | collected...
GGCTGGCAGTTGCAGGACGCAGCCAAGGTGCTCCAGCCCGGCGCGGAAGTGTCGGCTGCGGGATTCAATACCGCCGGCTGGTATACGGCCACGGTTCCCGGCACCGTGCTGACTACCCTGGTCAACAGTCATGTCTATCCCGAGCCGCTCTATGGGGAAAATAACCGCCCGGAAACCATTCCCGAAAGCCTGGCGCGGACATCCTACTGGTACCGGACCTTGATCGACGTGCCAAAGTCCTATAAGGGCCGCCACATCTGGCTCAACTTCGATGGCGTCAACTACTCGGCGACCGTGTGGGTCAACGGCGCGCAGGTAGGCGCCCTGCGCGGAGCCTTCATCCGGGGAACATTCGACATCACATCGCAGGTAAAGCCGGGGAAACAAGCCGTTCTCGCGGTGCTTGTCTCGCCGGAGCCACACCCCGGCATTCCGCACGAACACACACTCCGCGACGGCATGGGAAAGAACGGCGGCATCACCGCCATCGACGGTCCAACCTTCCTTTCCACCATCGGCTGGGATTGGATTCCCGCCATTCGCGACCGCGACACCGGCATCTGGCAAAAGGTCTTCCTTTCCGCCACCGGGCCGGTGCTGGTTCGGGACCCGCTGGTCACCACCGATCTTCCCTTGCCCAGAATCGACTCAACCGACGTGGGCGTTCAAGCAACGGTTGAGAATGTCAGCGACCTGCCGCAGACGGGCGTACTCGTGGGCAGCATCGAAGACATCGCCTTCGAGCGCGAGGTTGAGTTGGCGCCCCACAGCGCGCAAATCATCAGCTTCGATGCAAAGAACACAGCCGCGCTCCACATCGAACATCCCCGTCTGTGGTGGCCCAATGGCTACGGTCCGCAGAATCTCTACAATCTGCACCTCAGCTTCAAGACCGGGAAAGACGTTTCTGATGCCAGGGACATCAGTTTCGGCGTTCGCAAAATCACTTACATCGTCCCCGGCACCGACAATCTGACCATCTCCGTCAACGGCGTCCCAATCTTCATCCGCGGCGGCAACTGGGGGCTCGACGAGGCCCTCAAGCGCATCCCGCGCGAGCGCCTCGAAGCCGAGATTCGCATGCACAAGCTGGCCAATCTCAACCTGATCCGCAACTGGGTCGGGCAGAGCACCAGCGAAGATTTCTACGAACTCTGCGACAAGTACGGCATCCTTCTGTGGGACGAGTTTTTCCAGCCCAATCCCAGCGACGGCCCCAACCCCGCCGATCTCGACACCTATGTCGCCAATGTCCGAGATAAGATCTTGCGCTTCCGCAACCATCCGTCGATAGCAGTCTGGTGTGCCCGCAACGAAGGCTTCCCACCCAAGGATCTCGACGACACGCTCCGCAAGCTGATGGCCGAATTGGAGCCCACACGCCTCTATCAGTCCAGCTCCACCGATGGCCACGGCGTTCGCTCCCATGGCCCCTACTTCTGGCGCACTCCGCGTGCTTTCTATCTCATCACCGACGACTTCTTCAAGACCGAGACAGGCACCGTTTCCGTGCCCACGCTCGAATCCATCCACGGCATGATGCCCCGGAAAGACTGGGAGACCATCAACGACGACTGGGCCGAGCACGACCTGGCCAAAGGCGCGCAACGCGGCGACGAGTATCCCGGTATTCTGGCCGGCCGCTACGGCAAAATCGCCAACCTTGCCGACTTCGTCCGCAAAGCGCAGTTGATGAACTACGAATCTTTTCGCGCCATGTACGAGGGTCGCAATGCGCAGCTTTTCCATCCCGCCACGGCGGTCATTACCTGGATGAGCAACCCCGCTCAGCCCAGCTTCGTTTGGCAGATCTACCACTACGATCTTGAACCCAACTCATCGCTCTTTGCCCTCAGGAGCGCGGGCGAGCCGGTACACATTCAGTTCAATGAAGCCAATGGGGATTTGGAGGTCATCAACAACCTGCCCAATCCGGTCACCGATGCGGTCGCGCGAGTCTCCATTTACGGCCTCGACGGTTCGCTGATTTCTCAGTACGACGCCAAAGTCACGGCTCCGCCCTCTGCGGCCACCAGCCTTGGCCCTGTCCGGTTTCCCCCGGTGCTCACTGCCACCCACTTCCTCAAGCTGGAACTGCGCGGCGCACAGGGAAATCTCATTTCCTCTAACTTCTACTGGCGCGGCGAGCCAGGCTATCCAGACCTGCTTGCCGACCTCAACAGCATGCCCATGGTCGCGCTTCAGGCCCATGTGGAAAGCAGGGAGATCGAAAGCAAGGATGCGGACGCCACCCGCCTGCTGACGGTCACAGTCCACAATCCCACCGCGAACATCGCCCTCATGGCCCATCTCCAACTCAGGCGCCAACACTCCGGAGAGCGTGTGCTGCCGGTCTACTACAGCGAAAACTACATCTCGCTGGTTCCCAACGAAACCAGAACCATCACCATCGAAGCAGCGCGGAAGGACTTCAATGGCGACGATGCCCTGGTGGTATTCGACGGCTGGAACGTTTCGGTCGTCCCGGCGTCCTTTCCAGGAGCAGCCGTCGCAACCAATGTCGACGCCCAACCCGATCATTGGCCCGTCACGGCGCTGCCCTTCCAAACCACCGGATTGCGTTAGGGCTGGGTCATCCCAGACGCAGAATAGTCGTTCATGATCCTTCGGCTCAGAACCACTCGTGAAAGTAGCGCGGGTCTCCAGACCCGCTGTACCGCGGACGTCCACGTCCGCCCTCGGATCCACCGTCATCACCCGCATTTTCGAAGGAGCCCGCTTCCTTGTCAGGAGGCGGGTTTCAGCTTGCTGAAAAACTCAATTGGGACGTAGATGTGCGAAAGGGCACGACTTTTAGCCTGCCCTGAGCGAAGTCAAAGGGTGCCGCAAACCAGCTTAAATGAGAGAGATGGGGCTTTAGCCCCAAGCCATTCTCGTTGGTTTGCATTGAACCAGACCTTTGTCGGCATTCTGAAAAGCCCGCGTCCTTTGAAGGGCGCGGGCTTTTGTGCTGTCGTCCTGTTCGGCGACCTGCCTGCTTACATACCCGGAAGCGCGGGTCCCGTCGATTTGGCGTTGATCTGGATACGCTTGCTCTTCTTGTAGTCGTTCATGACGGTGCTGAGGAACACTCCAAAGGCGTCATTCCGGCGCTGTTCCAGCATCTGGTCGCGCGTCTGGTCGAGGTTCTTCGCAATTTCGTCCGCGCTGGGCTCCTGCTTGTCCACCAACTTGGCCACCACGCCGGTTCGCTGGGTGTCGATCGGACCGCTGATGTCCCCCACCTTCAGGTCGAGAAGTTGCGGAGCCACCTGCCCCACCTGCCCCAGATCGGGCACCTGGCCGGCCGGACCCACCAGGTCGCTGGTCTTCACAGTCGCGCCCAGTTCCTTGGCTGCTTTGGCCAGATCGTTATACTGCTTGGCCTTGTCCGCCAGTTGCTTGGTCCGCAGGCTCAGCAGCGCAGGCAGCACCTGGTCGCGATAGTCTTCCAGAACATGGCTCTTCCAGTCGGCAAAGTTGGGTGCATGCGCCGCCGTCACCCCGGTCACCTGGAAGATTGCATAACCCTCGCCGGTGGCCGCGGACTGCGGCGGATCTCCCATCTTCGATTGGAACGCCTTGCCAATCAGTTGCGACCCGTCGGGCAGGGTAGCAATCGTTCCCTGGTGGCTGACTGAAGGCGTAGTCACCACGCTTAAATGATGAGCCGCGGCGGTTTTCTCCAGGCCGTTCTTCGTGGCCTCCGCGGTCAGCGCCTTCGCATAGTTGTCTTCGGCATCCGCCGTTTTCTGGCGAATCAGCGTTGCCTGGATGGTGGGCAGCACTTCGTTCAACGCCTGCGCGTGCGCTGTCTGGCGCTCCTCCACCTGCACAATGTGATAGCCAAACTGGCTCTTCACAATCTTGATGTCGCCGATCTTCTGCGTGAAGATGGCGCTGTCGAACTCCGGCACCATGCGGCCCTTCTGCGAAAAGCCCAGTTCGCCGCCCGAGTCCTTGCTGCCCGGGTCGTCGGAGTACTTCTTGGCCAGGTCGGCCCAGTTGCCGCCGGCCTGAAGCTGCTTGAGAATTCCCTCCGCCTTGGCCTTGGCCGCCGCATCGGTCTTGGCGTCGGCGTTCGCATCCACCTTGATGAGAATGTGCCGCGACCGCGCCTGCTCCGGCACCGAGTATTCCGACTGGTGCGCGTTAAAGTACTGCTGAATCTCCTGCTGGCTCGGTTGCTGCACGCCCCCAGGTATCTGGTCGGGCGTAAACGCAAAGTAAGTGATCTTGCGCTCCTCCGGCACCGCCGAGGCGTAGCGCGCGGCGTTCTTCTTGAAGAAATCCTCCAATTGGTTATCCGGCGGGTTGATCCCCTTGCGCAGATCGTCCGAGGAAATCACCGCATAATCGAACTTGATCTTGATGTTGTCTTTGCGATAGGAGTCCGTGACTTCCTTGTCGCTCACCGTGACCCCGGCCGTGATCAGCGCCTGCAAGCGCCGGAGAATGATGTCGTGTCGGACATCGTCTTCAAAATCATTGACCGAGAGATTGAAGCGGGAGGCGATCAGGGATGCGTACTGTTCGGGACCGATGAATACGCCGTTGGGATACAAAACCTGGCCGGCCTGCCCGGTCTGCAGATACTTGCGAACATCGTCTTCAGTGGCGTTGATGCCCAGCCGCCTGGCCTCAACCAGCAGAACCTGCTGTTGCACCAGTTGCTGGCCGACCCGCTGCTCGAAGAGATTGAGGATCATCGGGCTATCGGGGTAGCGCTGCTGCTGCAACTGCTGGCGCGCCAACTGTTCCACGCGCTGCTGCGTTACCGGCTCGCCTGAAGCTGTGTAGCGGCTGTACCAGTGGGGGTAGACCACGGCATACGTATCGGTGGACGCAGCTCCCATGCCCGTCAGGCCTGGAATCAGGTACACCACCATGCCCACCGAGACGACGCCAATGATGACGACGAAGATTGCCTTGGTGATGCGGTTATCTTTTTGCTGCAGGAAGCGAATCATGAATGGACTTGAACCTTCAACTCTCTACGCGCTGCCTACCCTTCACGGCCGGTCACCAGACCGGCACGGGATCGGTTGCGGGAATCTCCCACGGATGCGCAATTCTCGCGCAATTCTTGACTGACGCGATTCATTAGCATTATAGACGAGCGAGAACGACGTGCGCCCAAACCTGCCTGCGTCCGACAGCGGGTGGGCGACCTCAAGGGCCAATTGTCGGTCATCGGGCCTTCCATGCTGTTTCTTATACGGACTCCACCGGTTGCCGAACCGCAAGCGACCTTGGCGAGAAGCAGAGAATTTTTGCGAGCCGATAGCGAGCGTTTGGCCCCACCGCAGGTGGCCGTCCCGGAGGGACCGGGTGAGAATAGCCACGGGTAAAACCCGTGGAAAGCAGCCAAGCGGAAGGTTCGCGTCCTGGAGGGACGCTGTGAAAGCACCTTGCGCCTTCTTTCTGGCGCGAGGCCCTCAACCAACCCCGTGCGAGCCTCCCGCGAGCGTCTACCCCACCGCAGGTGGTGGTTTGCCGATAATTAAATGGAAAAGGCGCACAATTAAAACTGTGAAGAACAGAGCGCTGAATCCGCATGAACACGAACCCACTCAAACCGGGAAATTCTCCCCGAAAACAGGTACCCCCCCCTACCCCCTTTCATGATCTCTATGAAAACAAAGCACTTAGTTGTTTTTCTTTTTTACACCCGAAGATAACAAAGGAGTTACGTATACCCTCCCGTCGGAGAAACCGCCAGTTTGCACCATTCCTGGGGCTATTTCGTGTGTACTCCATCCAGTCCGACCGTCTTCTGCGCCGGGAATTCGGCCCCCAAAAACAATGCGGGCACCCCAGGAAACCAGGATGCCCGCGTTCACTTCTTCACTGGTTCACTGCTCTTCTCACCGCCAGTAGTAATACCCACCGGCCATGTAGTACGGACGGTAGTAGACCGGAGGATAAGCATAATACGGTCCGGCCGCGGCGTAAGCGCCACCGCCATAGGGTCCATAAGGGTAGTAGCCGCGCCGGTAGAGTGAAGGCCCACCACGATACAACCCCTGAGCCAACCGTGCCGCTTCCTGCGCGCTCACCGGATTGACTGTGACCGGCGTCTTCAGATGGAAGGTGACCAGGGCTTCCGCAGGGATCCAGATACCCGGTCCCGAAGAAGCCGCGGAAGCCGCCGTGCCTGCGGCTACGCCCGCTCCCGCGCCGATGGCGCAACCCGCGCCCCGGCCCACCGCGCAACCGATAATGGTGCCGATGATTCCGCCGCTAATAGCACTGCCGACTGTCTGCCCGGCCTTATTCGGTCCTCGCACTTTGAACTGGTCGGAATCCAGCGGGTAGCTCTGCCCGCCAAGGTCGAGTGAAGTAAGTTTCAGCACCAGCTCAGGGCTGCCACCCAGTGCGCCGGCCTTCTTGGTATCAACCACCACTCCATGCACAACAGCGCCACGCGGAATGGCCAGCACACCGCCTACAGCCACGTCCTGAATGACCGTGAACTGAACGGGCTGTCCGTCCTGAGCCTTTTTAGTGCCCACGGCTTCGTTGGTCCGCAACTGCAACAGGGTTCCCTGGCCTATGGTCACAGGGCCTTTGGGCGTTTCATAGGCCGGTGCCGGCGGTGGTGGCGGAGCTTGGCCATATTGAGACTGGGGCGGTAGAGCAGGTGAATACTGAGGCCGCGCCGGGGGATACGGTCCCACCGGCTGATCCGGGCCTGCCGCGGATGGGGCATTGTCCGGCGGGGGCGCTCCTGCGTCGTCCGGCTGCATCTGCTGCGCATTCTGGTCGCCCGCTGCCGCATCCTGCGGATTGCCGACCGTCAGGTTGTTGTGCACCTTGGAAACGCCCGCCACATGGCCGGCGATCGATTCCGCCAGTTCGCTGGAGGCCGCGCTCGACACCGTTCCCGACAGCGTAACCTCACCCTGGATGGTGGCTGCCGTGATCAGGTCGTTCTTCAGCGCCTTGGAGCCATCGAGAGCGTGTACGACGTCCATTTCGATCTGCCCGTCGGTGCGCTGCCCGGCCGGCGGAGCCGAGTCCTGGGCCAACGCCGCTACGCCGCAAAACAAAACCACCGCGACCCATGTCAGGATCTGTGGGAAAACTCTCTTGAGCAATGGCCGATTCATGTTGTTTGTCTCCTCTGCCTGAAAAACATCCTTCCAACGGCTATTGGATGTATTAGAGCCTGGAAGGACGCTCGAAGCTTTTGCCTCCACCCAAACCGTTAGACGAGGTCCGGCGGAAGCCGTTATGGGTGAAAACCCCGCCACTGGGAAAAAGTTCCGCGGCCTGATAGCGAGTTTCTCCCAGGAAATAGGAGTTTCGGAGGCGATTCTGCGGCCAGGAACCTTGCCGGAAGCCTGTATACCTCACATCCCGCAGCCGTCATTGCGCGGATGCCGGCCAATTCGGCGTGATGCGAATCAAGTCCAGCCCGCCCGCGTCTTCCACCGTGAATGCCGGCGTGGCTGCCGGCACTCCCACAATTCCGCGCGCTGGCAGTTCGACGGGTTCAAACCCCGGCCCAACGATCCTGCCCGTGCCGGCCGCGGCAAACAGGTAGGCCAGCCCTGGTTCTGGCCGATCCATGTCAGCGAGACTGACGCTCGACCTGCTTCCATCCACTGGAATCCGTTCAACGCGAAAATACTCCACATCCAGCAGAATCGTTCGATCCCTGAGCGCCTTGGCCGGAACCTTACCGGCGCGCGTCACCAGCCGCGTCGCCTCAAGAGATTTTTCAATGTGCAGTTCGCGGCCACGTCCGTAGTCGTACATCCGGTAGGTCAGGTCGCAGTTTTGCTGTGTCTCCAGCAGAATCGATCCCGGCCAGATGGCGTGAACCGTCCCCGCATCCACAAAGATCATGTCCCCCACGGCTACATCGATCGCGTTCAGGCTCTGTTCGAGCGTGCCTGCCTGAATCTCTTCCCTGATCTGCTCCAGCGTCACGCCCGGCTTGAGCCCCGCTGCCACCTGGGTCCCCTTATCGGCCGCCAGCGCGTACCAGCATTCGGTTTTTCCGCGCGGCTGGCCGTACCTCTGCGCCAGCTTGTCGTCAGGATGAACCTGCACGCTCAGCTTTTCTTTTGCAAAAATGACCTTGATCAACAGCGGCGATCCGCTGGCCCCCGCGGCCCTTCCCAGCATTACTTCCGGCATCTCCGCGAACAGGCCGCCCAGCGTCTGCCCAGCGCACGGTCCGGTGGCCGCCAGGCATTCGTCCCCGGTGAGCCAGACCTCGCCCAGTGGCTCCGCTCCAGCAACTTTGTCATACCACGGACGAAGATCCTTGAAACCCCATACCCGGCCCACAAACTGAGGCTCGACCCGAAAAGGAGCCAATTCGGAAACTGTTGATCCAAGCGAAGACGACCCGGACGAATCCATGGAATCTGCCCCTATCCTTCAGAAAAAACACGCCGCCGGCCAACCCGCGACCGCATTTCCACTTTACAGCCCTGCCCTCTCGCGCGGCCAAACATAACCGCGCACCGAAATTGTCCGTCCAATGAAAAAACGGCGAAGACACATGCCCTAATTCTGCTCCGCACGGGTTTTACTCGGTACAATTGCCAAAATCGATGTCTCAGGAGGAATCAGGTTGATGAAACGATTTGGATGGCTTCTCGTGCTCATGCTGGTAGCTTCCCCCGGATGGGCTGCCAAGAAGATTACCGTACAACAACTGAAAGACCTGCTGGCCTCAATGCTGGAAGCAAAGAAAACCGATGTCGACTTTGCCGCCACTCTCCAGAATGTGGAACTCACTGAGGAACTGACCCCGTCGGCAATGGACGGTCTGGCCAAACAGTACTCCGGGCCCGATACCGCACAACAACTTTTAGTGCTCGAGATTCGCAGCGCCGTACTGGCCCCGCCGGCTGCCGACATTCCTACCGCGCCGGCGCCTGATGCCGCCGCGCAAAAGGCGATTCTGGATAAGGTATTCGATTATGCCGGCAAGACCTTCGCGCAGTTGCCTGCGGTCAGCGGGACCAAGACCCTTCGCCGCTTCCAGGACAATCCACCGCTCACTGTCGGCACCAGGTACGGCGCCCTGCCCCCTCCCTTCACGCCGATCCGCTATACCGACGTGGACGATTACACCGTCACTTTCCGCGACGGCGCAGAGGCCAATCCGCTGCTCAGTGTGAAGAAATCCTGGGGCGCCAACGGCGCAGTTGTTCCATTGGGCCAGCAGCCGGTTCTGAGCAAGGTGCTTGAAGAAGCGCAGAGCTCAGGAAGGATCGGTTTTGTGCGCTGGGAGTCGATCGACGGTCTCCAGGCCGCGGTCTTTTCGTTTGCGGTCGACAAGAAGAAGTCGCACTTTGCGGTGAATTATTGCTGCTTTCCTGAGCAAGATGCGGTCGGGGGAGGCGCGGATAAGGATTTGAACATGCGCGGAGGCACGGGTGCGGCCGCCGGCGGATTCTCGCCTACCGCTCAGGCCGTTCAGGCCGGAGACGTCTACGGAGGATTTTCCAGTTGGAAGGCGGTGAAAGCTACCGTGCCCTACCACGGCGAGTTCGCAGTCGATCCAAAATCGGGAATCGTGGTCCGGCTGACGACCATCGCTGAGTTCAAATCCGGATGGGTGCGCCAGGAGAATCAGCGCATCGACTACCAGGAGGAGAAGGTTGGAGACAAAAACCTGGTTCTTCCGGTCAGGTCCATTATCGACACAGTGGAGCAGCCCTTCGGCGATACCGAGACCAGGGATCCGAGTGTGCGCCATACGCTGTTTACCGCGGTGTACAAGGACTACAAACCCGCGAACTAGAGCAACTCTCATGTTGGCGTAGAGCGGTTTTGAAGGGGCGCGACCTTAGTCATGCCAGAGGGTGCGGAGAAAAGCGTCTGGCTTTACATGCTGCGGAAAAACTCATTCGGGCGGTAGGCCGGGGATTTATCCCCGGCCTAAAGCCAATTGAATGAACATGGGCTTCAGTCCCTGAGGCATGTTTTCGTGGGATTTCGCCCAAAATCAGGCTTTTTTCGCGGCCTGGAAAACCGTTCTATGCTGGATTCCATGTTCTCTCCGGCCATGTTTGACAGCATGTTTCACCTGCCGCTTCCCATTCTGGAGAAGCTGGCGCGTCCGGTCATCGTCTCCCTCGTCCTGGTGGTGCTGCTTCGCCTGTTCGGCAAGAGGGAACTGGCGCAGCCCAACCCGTTTGACCTGGTGGTGCTGCTCTCGTTCTCTAACACCGTCCAGAACGCCATCATCGGCGACGATAACTCCGTCACCGGCGGCATGATCGGAGCCTTTGGCCTTTTGGCCGTCAATGGGCTCGTGGTGCGCGTGCTCTTCAGCTCAAAGCGGCTGACGCGCGTGCTGGAGGGCCGGTCTGCCGTCCTCATCCTCAATGGCCAGCTCGACCGCAAGGTCATGGAACGCGAGTCGCTGCCCCCCGACGAGCTGCTTTTCGTCATCCACAAGCAGGGCTTCGAGGACTTCGACAAGGTGCGCAAGTGCCAGCTCGAGCCCAACGGCACATTTTACGTGGAAGCCTTCGATCCCTCCGTTGCCAATAAGCGCCACTACGAACTACTGGGCCGCCTTGATGCGCTTTCCCGCGAAGTGGCGGCGCTGTGTGCGCAAACCTGCGACTCGGCCCGGCGAGAGAATGGATGCGGAGCGTTTCTGCTTCCATGCGGAGTCAGCGGATCAATTCAATCTGCACGTCGAGTGGCAGAGTTGCCCAAATTCGATCAGCAGTCCACGCGGGAGCGCCCAATCGCTTGGCTAAGGCCAGACAGGCGCGGTCGCCGAGAGAAATCTGCTGAAGCGATCTGGCGTACTCCGCTGCCTGGGCAGCCATTGGCAGATCGAACGGCACAACTTCAACGCCGGGCAACATCGTGGTCAGTCCTTGCGCTGTGGTTGCCGGGTTGTCGCGCTGCAGACGAGTGAGAATCTCGCACCAGTTGACCGCGCTGACAGAGACTGAATCCGTTCCAGCCGCGACCGCCATGAAGACCCTGTCGCCGCCGGGTTCGTTCAGCAGCATCGCGAGGGCGGCCGATGCGTCGAGGACGATATTACTCACCTTCGGCTTCCCGTCTCGCTTCGGCGCGGCGCTCCTCCAGAAACTCGTCGAGGAGCCCTTCAAGGCTCCCGCGATGAGCAATGATCCCGGCGCGCAACTCCTCGATAGCCATCCTCATGCTGACCAGGCGGATCCCGTGCTCGGTGTCAATCACGGTTAGCCTGTCCCCAGGCTTGAGATCGTGCCGCTTGCGAATCGCCGCAGGAAGGACGATTCTGCCGCTTTCACCTAAAACTACCGTCTCAGTCATGATCTGCCACCATCGTCAGATTATGCCATAACTGCAAGAATATGGCATAGAGGCTCGATGATGGCAGAAGGCCGGCTACGTGACTTGTCAGGGTTTGCAACTCCCAATCAATCGTCCCTCCCGGCTTCGACGTAATGTCGTACGCCATGCGGCTGGTGCAGCACACACACAGCGGCTGCAACCTCACCGCCTTGACCACCGTCGAGTTCACGGGCACGCGCATCGAGTCTTCCAACAGAGGATTGAAACTATTCGCAGTCCGTCACATCCAGGAGTGACCCTGCATCATTACAATTGGCTCGCCAAAATCTTCGGAGGATTGAACCGATGAACCGCCTTGGATGGATTCTCGTGTTTCTCGTTGCAGCTTCGCCCGCATGGGCCGTTAAGAAAATCACCGTGCAACAACTGAAAGATCTACTGGTCTCACAGCAACAGGCCAGGAAAACCGACGCCGAGGTGGCCGTGGAACTCAAGCAGGTCGAACTGAGTGAAGAACTGACCTCAAGCATGATCGGTACTATGTTGGAATATCTTCCAGGGCCCCTGACAACCGAACAGATCTCCATTTTGGAAGCGCGCAGCGCCGTGCTTGCTCCGCCGCCCTCCGACCTGCCAACGACGCCTGCGCCCGATGCGGCCGCGCAGAAAGCTCTTCTCGACAAAACAGTCGATTATGCGGAAAAGACCTACGCGCAACTGCCCCATTTGACCGCAACCAAAGAGACTCTCCGCTATCAAGACGACACGCAGCCCCCCGTGGCCGGCTCGAACAAGGATCTCAGTGCATCGTGGGAGGATCCGAACCAGGGGACCGTTAACAAATTCATCCATTTCATCGCGTTCACCGAGACCCCGGTCGAGAGCCGGAACGGCGCGGAGATTGCCTCCAGGGTCAAGGACAAGACCCCCTGGGGCGCAAACGGCCGGATCGTCTTGTACGGACCGGGCCCCGTCCTGGGCGCTATTGTGCAAGAGGCGCAAGCCGCCGGTAAACTCACCTGGCTGCGCTGGGAGACGGTCAATGGTCAGCGGACAGCCGTCTTCTCCTTCGCGGTGGACAAGAAAAAGTCGCACTACGCTGTGGACTATTGCTGCTTCCCAGACACGGATCGAGTGGGCGGAGTGAATAGCGTGATCGCAAACACGACGCAAATCTACTCCAATTGGAAGGATGTGAAAGCTACCGCGCCCTACCACGGCGAGTTATTTGTCGATCCGGATACCGGCGTCGTCGTCCGGCTTGTCATCAAGGCCGACTTCAAACCATCCGACGTTGTTCACCAGGAAGACACACGCATCGACTATAGCCTGGTGACGGTCGGCGGCAACCCGCTGATCCTCCCTGTCAGGACCATCGTCGACACTGAGGTCGTCCCGGTTGGCGATGACTCATCCAGCAAGTTCTCGATACGCCACACCCTGTTTACCACCCTGTACAAGAATTACCAACTGGCCGACGCCACGGCGCCGAAATAGCCGGCAAGAAAATTCTGTATATTTCTGTTGCAGATATATCCGTAGTGGATATATAGTCTTCCCATGGCAACTGGAACTATACCCACGACACCTCTTTCCCCAGCCGTCTTCGCTATTCTGCTTTCCCTTGCTGAGCGGGAGAAGCACGGCTACCTGATCATGAAGGATGCGCGAAGCCCACAGGGCGGCGGCATCCAAATGGGCCCCGGAACCCTCTACGGCTCGATTGACCGAATGATGCGCGACGGCCTTGTCGAGGAATCCGGCGCCTCCGACGATGAGCGCCGCCGCTACTACCGCCTCACCGGCCTCGGCCAAACGGCACTGGCGACCGAGCTCAGCCGGCTCGAAGCGGCTGTGTCCTCAGCCCGCTCGCTTGGCCTGATTCCGCATGGAGGCCGTTCATGACCAACGCTTCACCGAACTCTGATCGCATTGAGCGTTTTTATGCGGCGTCTATCTGCCTTTACCCGGCACGCTTTCGCGAGACACATGGTTCCTCCATGCGACAGGCATTTCGCGACGCTCTCGACGATCCCACACTCTCCCGCCGCAATCTGATTCCGCTGGTTCTTCGCGATCTCGCCCTATCTCTCACAAAGGAGCATTTCACCATGCTGCGTGACACGTTTGGCCGTCCGGCCTTGATCTTTAATGCACTTGTCCTCGCCGGTCTGGCCACGGTGCTGGCCATGGCCCTCAACGTCATTCCTCAGCAGGTTCTGCGCCTGGGCGCCAACGATCCGCAGATCGCACTCGCCGACGACCTGGTGGCCAAACTGGAACAGGGCATTACTCCCGCCGACGCGGTTTCTCCAGCCTCCATTGATATTGCGCGCAGCCTTACCCCGTTTGTGATCGCATACGACAACCAGGGCCATCCGCTGGTCTCCCAGGCGCGGCTCGACGGAGCCATCCCCGCCCCGCCAAGCGGCGTCTTCGATTACGTTCGGCAGCATGGCCAGGACCGGCTAAGCTGGCAGCCCATTCTCGGCACAACATCCAACAAAGATCAGAAATCCCCTTTGAACGGCGGGAGGCCGCCGCGTGGCCAAGGTGTTCGTATCGCCGCGGTTGTACAGAGAGTTGCGCCAGTTGGGAACGCGCCGGGAGGATTTGTGCTGGCTGGCCGCAATATGCGCGAAGTGGAGTCCCGCGAACACCTCGTGGGCCAACTGGCCATGCTGGCCTGGCTCGCAATGCTTGGGCTCATCGTTGTTGCGACTGCCGCGTTTGGATGGTTCACGCGGCCGCGGAGCCTTTCGTCCATCGCAAAGGCCGGGTAATTCGACTCATCGGACATGACGCAGAATTGGCGCCACAGGCGCTCCCGCCCGTGCGGCGAGCACTCACTCCCACTCGATCGTCCCTGGCGGCTTCGAGGTGATGTCGTAGACCACGCGGTTGATGCCGCGCACCTCGTTCACAATGCGGCTGGAGATGCGCTTCAGCACCTCGTAGGGCAGCGGCGCCCAATCCGCGGTCATGCCGTCTTCCGAGTGCACGGCCCGCACCGCCACCGTGTACGCGTAGGTTCGCTGGTCGCCCATGACGCCCACGCTCATCACAGGAAGCAGCACCGCAAAGCTCTGCCAGATTCTGTTGTAAAGTCCAGCCGCCTTGATCTCCGCCACCACAATCTCGTCGGCCTCCTGCAGCAGCGCCACGCGCTCCGGCGTTACCTCGCCCAGAATGCGCACAGCCAGCCCCGGCCCGGGAAACGGCTGCCGGCCCAGAATGTCGTCCGGCATGCCCAGATCGCGCCCAATGCGCCGCACTTCATCTTTGAACAAATCGCGCAGCGGCTCAATCAACTTCAGCTTCATGTGCTCCGGCAACCCGCCCACGTTGTGGTGGCTCTTGATGGTCTGGCTTGGCCCCTTCACGCTGCTCGATTCAATCACATCGGGGTAGAGCGTCCCCTGCACCAGCCAGTCCACACCGCCGGATTCTTTCGCGATCCGCGTCGCCTCATCGTCAAAGACCGCGATAAACTCCGCGCCAATCCTCTTGCGCTTGGTCTCAGGATCCGTGACGCCGGCCAATTGCGCCAGGAACCGCTCGCTAGCATCCACGGCCACAATGTTCAGTCCCAGCTTTTCGCGCAGATTCTTCTGCACGATCTGGAACTCGTTCTTCCGCAGCACCCCGTTGTTCACAAAGATGCAGGTCAGCTGGCTGCCGATGGCCGTGTGTACCAGCACCGCGGCCACCGACGAATCCACCCCGCCGGAGAGGCCACAGATGACGTGACCTTTGCCGACCTTCTCGCGAATGCCCGCGACGGTGGTTTCAATGAAGTGCGCCGGCGTCCAGTCGCCCGCCGCCTTGCAAATCCCGAACACAAAGTTCCTGATAAGCTGCGGCCCCAGCGGCGTGTGGTGCACCTCGGGATGAAACTGCACCGCCCAGATGCGCCGCTCGTCGTTGGCGATGCCGGCCAGCGCGTTGGAAGTGATCGCGGTTCGATGGAACCCTGGCGGCAGCGCCTCTGCCTCATCGCCGTGGCTCATCCAGACTTGGATGTTGGCCGGAAGGCCGTTAAACAGCGGCGTTGCGACGTCTTCGATCATCACCTCGGCGTGGCCGTATTCGCGCAGCGGCGCCGCCTTCACCTTGCCGCCCATATGGTGCACGATGAAGTGCAGCCCGTAGCAGATGCCAAGCACCGGCACATCCATCTCCAGCACCGCTGCATCGGCTTCCGGCGCGTCCGCGTCATACACAGACGACGGCCCGCCCGAAAGAATCACGCCAAGCGGCTTGTAGGCCTTGATTTCCGAGAGGGGAGCGGTGCAGGGAAGAACCACGGAGAAGACATTCAGTTCGCGGATACGCCGGGCAATCAACTGCGTATACTGCGAACCAAAATCGAGGATAACGATGGTTTGGGTGTCCACTCCCTAGTGTGGCAGGGACGATGCCCGAATGTAAAGACTCGCCTTCGGCCTCATCCGTTACTGATAGTGGAACCGTGCCTGGAGAAAGTAGATTCGATCTGGAGTGACACGGTAGACCATTCGATGTTCTTGTGTGGTCCGCCTGCTCCAGCAACCAGCGAGATCGAATTTCAATGGCTCTGGCTTGCCGATTCCGTTGAAGGGATCGGCAAGCACTGCTTCCACAAGTTCGAGAAGTCGCAAAGCCAATTTGCGATCGGTCTTGATCAGGTAGGCAAGGTCTTCACGGAATCTCGGTAGGAAGATTGCAGCCCGCTCGACTCGGTCGTTCATAATCCGCGCTTATCCTCGTTTTTCAGAGGAAGGCTCCAAGCCCACGGAGCGCCGCAATTCCTCAAGTGCAGATGCCGCGGACTGCGCCGGAATAGCCTCGTTATCCATTGCGATAGACTGCGCCAGCGATTCCATCAGCCGCTCCGCATTCTTCGGCGAACGCAGCAGGTAGGCCGTCTCCATCAGGCTCGATAGCTCATCTGCGGCCACGATCGCCACATCCCGGGCTCCGCGCCGGCGAACAAAAACTACCTCGCGGTCGTCCGTTACCTGGTCCAGAAACCCAGCCAGCTTCTCACGCAAAGCGGTATAGGTCGTCTCCACAGCCATGTCGAATCCCTCAAGAAACAACCGTACAGGATTTCTGTACGGTTGTCAAGGCGACGGTCGCACTTGTAGCTACGATCTGATTTCTGTGCCCTATTCCCTGTTCCCTGTGCCCTATTCCCTATTCCCTATTCCCTGGTCCTTGTAAACCACGCCAGCCTTCATCACAAACTTCACGTCCTGTAGCGTCTTCACATCGTCCACCGGATTCTTTTCAACAGCGATAATGTCCGCCCATTTCCCAGGTTCCAGGCTGCCTGTTTTCGCCGTCCAACCCATCAAATCGGCTGCGTTCAGCGTCGCGGTCTGCAGCGCCGTCAGCGGAGCCATGCCCAGCTGGTTCACATAAACATCCAGCTCATGCGCATTCAGCCCGTGCGGATACACCGCGGCATCGGTGCCCATGGCGATCTTCACGCCGGCTTGCATCGCGTGCTTGATGTTGTTCTTGGCCACGGCAATGGTATCCAGCATCTTCTGGTGATAAAACGGCGGAAGATTGCCATACTCCAGCATCCAGTCTTCGAGATACAAAGTTGGCACAAGGTACGTCCCGCGCTTTTTCATCTCGGCAATGGCTTCGTCGTTGATGTAGCTGCCGTGCTCGATGGAATCGACGCCGGCCTCCGTGGCCCAGAGGATCCCTTGCGCCCCATGCGCATGCGCGGCCACCTTGCGGCCCAGGCGGTGCGCATCGGCCACAATCGCCTGCATCTCTTCCAGCGTGTATTGCGAAGCCTGCGGATCGTCGCCCTTTGAGAGCACGCCGCCGGTTGCGCAAATCTTGATGAGGTCGGCTCCATACTTGATGTTCTCCCTCACCTTGTGCTGCGCGGCTGCAATGCCGTCGGCCACGCCGTCGCCCACCGCGTGATATTTGATCGGCAGCAGGTTGTCGTCGCAGTGGCCGCCGGTAATGCCCAGCAGCGGCCCGCTCACCTGCATGTGCGGCCCGGGAATCTGACCGGAGTTGATCGCGTCGCGCAGGTCCACGTCGGTAAATCCATAGGCTCCCACGTTGCGCACGGTGGTAATGCCGGCCATTAGCGTAGTGCGGGCGTTGACAACTCCGTTGATAGCTTCCTTGGCGTCGGTGGACGTGACCTCATGATATGGATCGAAGTCCGTATTCATGGTCAGGTGCGTATGCACGTCGATCAGACCCGGCAGCACCGTCAATCCGCCCAGATCAACCACCTTGTCGCCCGGCATTGCGGGCACTGAAGCAGTTGGTGCGATCGCCTGGATCGTGTCGCCCACCACCACGATCGTCTGTCCGTCGAGCAGTTTCCCGGTCTTCACGTCGAGCAAGTGCCCGGCGCGCACCAGGGTCCGCTTCGATTCCGGCTTCACTGCCGGTTGTGCTGAGAGGAAAGCCGTGCCGATTGCCAGGGACAGGGCAATTGCAAGTTTGCGGTTCAGGATCATGCCTACGCCTCCAGGGATGTTGAACCGGAGTGTAGCAAACCAGCCGGGGCGCAGTCGCTGCTCTTCTACTCCCGGGCTCGGGCTGCGTCTTTCTTCCGTGCCTCGTCGTCTGCGTGATAGGCTCCTAATCGAATCACCGTGCCGGTTTCCCGGTGTGCTCAAATTCCTGTCTTCCACCTGGGCGTTCTATCTCCGCGAGCGACACGCCTGATGATTCCAAAAGAAAAGAGACATTTCGATGAAATGTATTCGCTTCGCTTCCATCTTGTTGCTGGCAGCCGCTAGCGCATTTGCGCAGGCGCCCGCAGCTCCGCAGGCCGACGCATCCAAACCCGCTCCGCCGCAATCCATCAAGAGCTTCGACCTTTCCGCCATCGACAAGTCCGTCGATCCCTGCACCGACTTTTACCACTACGCCTGCGGCAACTGGATCAAGGAAAACGCGGTTCCCCCAGACCAGGTGCGCTGGGCGCGGTCTTTCTCGCTGCTCGGCGAGCGCAATCGTTACCTGCTGTGGCAGGAACTGGACGCCGCCGCCACCAGCCCCAAATCCCCGCTGGAAAAGAAGTATGGCGACTACTATGCCGCCTGCATGAATACTGACCTCATTGAACAGAAAAGCATTACGCCCATCGAGCCTGAACTCAAGCGCATCGCCGATCTGAAGGATGCGCACAATCTGGGCAAGCTGATGGGCGAGCTCGAGGCCGAGGGCGGTGCCGCGCCGCTGTTCCGCTTTGGCGTCGGTCAGGACGAGAAAGACTCCTCCAAGCAGATTGCGGAGCTCGGACAGGCCGGCCTCTCGCTGCCCGATCGCGACTACTACATTGTCGACAGCAAGCGGTTCCAGGGCATCCGCAAACAGTACGTCGAGCATGTGACCAAAATGTTCACGCTCGCTGGCGATACGCCCGACCAGGCCGCCAAAGAAGCCGCCGCGGTCATGGAAATCGAGACGGCGCTCGCCAAAGCCTCAACCAGCCGCACCGACATGCGCGAGCCGGAAAACCGCTACCACATCTACACGCTGGTCGACCTCCAGAAGCTGGCCCCTGACTTCGACTTCAGCGTCTACTTCAAAGACGTGAAGGTGCGCCCTTTCGACACCCTCAACGTGGCCACGCCCGACTTCTTCAAGGCTGTCGACGGTCTCATCTCCTCAGAGCCCGTTGATGCATGGAAGTCCTACTTCCGCTGGCATACGCTGCACGCCGAGGCATCCAACCTGCCCAAGGCCTTCTACGACGAAAACTTCGCCTTCTTCGGCATGGTTCTTGCCGGACAGAAGGAGCCCACGCCGCGATGGAAGCAGTGCACCAGCATGACCGACCGCGCCCTCGGCGAAGCCGTAGGTCAGGACTGGGTCAAGCTGCACTTCCCGCCCGCCGCCAAACAGAGCATGGATCACCTGGTCCTCGCCCTTGAGAAGTCGTTGGGAGACGACATCAAGACCCTCCCCTGGATGACCGACGCAACCAAGGCCGCAGCCGAAGAAAAGCTGGCCATGATCCGCAACAAGATCGGCTACCCGGAGAAGTGGCGAGACTACTCTGCGCTCAAAGTCAAGCGCGACGACCTGATCGGCGACCTCCAGCGCGATGCTGTCTTCCAGCGCGACTACAACCTCAACAAACTGGGCAAGCCGGTGGACGAGAAGGAGTGGGGCATGACGCCGCCTACCGTCAACGCCTACTACAATCCCTCTTTCAACGACATCAACTTTCCCGCCGGCATTCTGCAGCCCCCGTTCTTCGATTTCACGGTCGATCCGGCGGTGAACTTCGGCGGCATTGGCGTGGTCATCGGCCACGAAATGACGCACGGCTTTGACGACGAAGGCTCGAAGTACGACGGCAAAGGCAACCTGCGCGAGTGGCAGACACCAGAAGACCGCAAGGCCTTCACCGAACGCACCGACTGCGAAGTGGCCGAATACAGCGGCTTTGAGGCCGCTCCGGCTCATGGCGATACCCCGGCGCAACACCTGAATGGCAAGCTCACCCTGGGCGAGAACACCGCCGACAACGGCGGCCTGCGCATCGCCTACATGGCCCTGCTGGATACGCTGGCGGAAGAGCACAAATCCATCGAAGACAAGATCGAAGGATACACTGAGGCGCAGCGTTACTTCATCAGCTTCGCCCAGGTGTGGTGCCAGAATCAGACCGAGCAGTCGGCTCGCCAGGCCGCGCTCACTGATCCCCACTCGCCCGGCCAATGGCGCGCCAACGGCGCCGTGCAAAATTTCGGCGAATTCGGCAAGGCCTTCGGCTGCACGAAAGGTCAGCCCATGTACCCGGTAAACTCCTGCCGCGTTTGGTAGCTCAACCCGCTGCGGAGCCATGATTCTGTGCGGACATGGCTCCGCCACTCACGCCCGGTTCACGGTGTTTGAAGGCAATCCCTGCCTCACAGGGCAACGCGGCCCGCGCATGCCGGGGTGGTAGGGTAAACATAGGTACTCGTATAAGGATCGGGATTTTTCATGCATCCTCCATCTTGAATGTTTGCACCTTCAACTCGTTGACGTTTCTGGCTCTTCAGCCGTCCAAACGGCAACCGCGCCAGAATCGCAATCGGAAGGCTCGGACTTCGAATTGGACCGCGCCCCCGGCCATGTGGCCCTGGGAACAGTATGATGTTCTTAGTCTCCTGCTTGAACTAGGCACAACCTGCCCTGGCCTTTTACAATGCATCAGGGACCCGTCCCAACCCAGCTCTGCTGTGGAACTAGCAAACTTGGCGGCGCACGCCTGACCAGGATGAAGGAATCGCATGAAGTTTACGAAATTCGGAAAGGCCC
>Ga0182012_10002328_pt1 | contig 20554 bp, 17 predicted proteins | sample 612S2SmetaG_FD_120486 | JGI IMG/M metagenome (GOLD analysis project Ga0182012, IMG submission 120486) | Permafrost microbial communities from Stordalen Mire, Sweden - 612S2S metaG | ecosystem: Environmental > Terrestrial > Soil > Wetlands > Permafrost | place: Sweden: Stordalen | collected...
CCTGCATCGTCCTCGCGATGGTTCCGGCCCTGATGTCGAATAGTGCAACGCCCGGGCCGCCCGACAGCAGACGGCCTGAGCCCAACGCCAGGGTTCGGCTGTCGCGCGAAAACGCGAAGGCAGTTGCTCCCTCCTTGAGGTCGATGTGTTTGACCAAAGAACCAGTCTTTACAGTGAAGATCTCGGCGCCTGCCTTCTCCGCCATCGATCCTCCGGAACATGCCAGCATCTCCCCATCTTCAGAAAACCGAAGTACGTTTAACCAGCCGGAATGCGATCGTATCGTGCGTACAACATTGCCTGTGTAATAGTCAATTAGGGCGATGTTGTCTTCGGCGGTACCCGCGGCGATGAGCCCGCTCGTAGGAGAGAAGGCGAAGCACGTTTGACTGTGACCCTCAAGGCGATATGTCACGGCGCCTGTTTTGCTGTCGCGCAGTACGATGGCATCATTAAGCGCACTGGTCGCGAAAAGCTTTCCATCGGGCGAATAGCAGAAACTCCCCGGATTAGCTCCCTCAACGGGCACCCGGAGAAGAATCGAGCCGGTCGCAATATCCACCATCCGCACGATACCATCCTGACTGCTCACAGCCAGAACATGACCATCTGGACTAAACGTAAACGCATTGACGTCGCCCGACTGAGGAACCTGTACGACAAGCTCAGGGGTAGTCTGGGCAACGGACGACTTCTGGCCGGCAAATGCAGGCGGCATTGAGTAGAGAAGACAGCCTGATATTGCAAGACCAGTAGTGGCTACGAGAGCGAACTTCATCACGACCTCCCGTGATATTTCTGACATCGTCATGAAGCCACATTCGTCGGGCTCATCAGGTAATCCTGTCCTTGGGCTCGGCAACGTGTAAACGTTGATTCGCTTAAGGGAGTCACGCGAAACGGGCTTGTGAATAACACGATATACAGGTCATGGAGTCATGCACCAAAGTTCGAGGACAATCGGAATAGGGTGGAATGATCGTGCTCAAATCACTGAGCGCCTCGTTTGTTCTTAAATCGCAAATAACGGAACGTATATGCCGGATGTAAATACGCCTGAGGCGCGAAAGCTTAAGCGGCGTTAGGGGTTAACACCGTTTGTCGCGTGTGCTGTTCGCTAATGTGACGCAGCACCTTAATGGAGTCAAGCGAAATATCGCAGATGGAACGACAGGGGTAGCGTGTAGTTTCGTGAATATGCGATGTTTCGCACGTGCGAAACATCGCGTATATTAGAAACATGAATGAGAAAACAGCCCTGGACCTCTTGCGAACCGAGTTCCAACATATCAGTGGGCTCGCATTTGTAGACTGGCATGCAGACCCCGCGCACGAATCCTACGACGCGCTGCTAAGAGCTGGCGGGAACTTGTTCGTTGTCGAGTACAAAGCCGCCGCCAACGCGGCGCAGATAAGCTCTGCACCTACAATTGCCGCAATCGCATCGAAGCCCACCGCACTTGGTGCACATTTCATTTGTTCCGATGACAAGCAGAGGCTTCGTAAGAGCACACGAGGGGTTCCAACAGTGAGTTATGAGTGCTGCGTTATCTGTTCGCTCACCGCAAGTACAATGAATGCTCCCGGTTACAGCACCAGCAGATGTGATTCGTTCAGGCTTGATTCGCAATCCTTGTGCATTGTCACAGCGTGCGCATCTGATTCGTTCCCAGGACTTGTTTAGGCGATGCAGCACTTCTCTTATCCACCGTGAGAGCAGTGTCTCACCTTGAATGCTTGCAATACGTACAAGCCAATATTTGCTCTTTGCCTCCTTATGCAACTGCTTCAATAATTCCAAACCTTCCACCTCGCTATGACCGCTGCTCCGGAGTTGAAATAACTAGGTGTTTGCTTCGTCACAAAGTAATCGCTCAGACAGTTTAACCTAACATGCTCGCTTGGACCTGCTACTTGGCCAAAGACGGTATCCTTGCGGCGAAGTCGATTTTCAGTGTGTCAGCATATGAGTATGAGATGGGTTGCCCATCTACGGTTTTTGCGTATCCTTCCACCTTATGCGAGCAATTTGAGATGTCCTTGCTAGTCATCTTCGTGAAATACTCATGCACGGCAGTCATGACTTCTACACCAGTTGAATCTAGCTCAAGACTACACTCGTTCGATGCCGATAGTATTTCGCCCGAGCCACCATCGAAAAACACCTCCGTAGATTGAATCATTTTTTCTTCGAGTAGATAGCTTAGGAAGTAGCTGTATTGATCCGCACAAGGTCCAAATGGAAGGTGAATATAACATGCTCCAGATATTGAGACGCCGAAGTGACGATAATGTGTGAAGTCCGCATACCATAGCAGTTTATTGAGCTTAGTTTTAAATACACCGCCAGCCTCCCTGGCGAAAAAGAGTATCATCTCCATCAGCTTTTCGGGTTGAAAAGCCAAAAAGCCGGTGTACAAGTCAGGCCCCTTGTGACTGACGCTCGTCGTGACCAACTCTAGCAGCCTGTCGGGAGATTCCTCTCGGATTATCTGCTCAAGGCGTGCAAGAGCCTTCATTTGTTGGGCCCTAGGGATATGTATTCCACGCTCTTTCAGAATGTCCATCATATTCGACGGGTGTTGGATTAATGTCAAGAGCCCGTTATGAACATCATCAGGAATGCTGCCGCTTTCGTATCGATGAATAGAAATCTCACCCATGCCAAGTAAGTTGGATAGGCTTCGCTGCGTAAGTCCGTAGAGTTCTCGTGTCGCTCTTATTTCAGAAGGACTACGAATGCCATGTTTACTCCGGTAAATATCGAAGGCTCTAGATAAATTTGCTACGTCGAGTTCCCTATCGTAAACTGGCTCGTTACAACCAACACAAACCCGTACAGTTGCCGTGATTGACGTTGGCTCACCCTTGACCGGATAGCTTTCCGTTACAGTGCTAATATCGGTATTCGCGTCTTGAATATTGCCGCAATTGGAACATGTGAACATTTGGAACCTCCCCTAACGCCGTGGAAACCTGAATGGATACTGTGCTTCGTGGAACGAAATACAAGCAGCACGAGTCCCATCCAGTTTTATCTTGATATATATGTCCGTGCTGTCCACAGATGTTCCAAATATCCAAATCTCACCAGAGCTTCCGTCATGGTCAGTATCTGGTCCACTCTCATAATCCTTAGCCGACAAACCTAGAATTGTCTCCTCCGCATCAGGAATTGAAATGCCTAGGTTTGCTAGTGCATCCAGGTTGGCTCTTCGGCATACGAAATCGATCCCTGAAGCTGCACGAATCTTGAATCGCTTCAGAAAATCCGCTGCCTCTACAATGGTGGCGATGTTTATATTCTCCCGTCATGCATACTAACCACCAGAATAATGTTATCATATGATAACATTATTGTCAAGCGGAAGGCAAAGTGATGGAGCATAGATGCGATGATACTACCTGCTCAGAATTAGTATATCGACGGATTCATTACGACGGACGTCCAGGGGTCAAGCACGGAAACCGTATTCAGATCAGCATCACTAATCCTTGTCGAAGCTTCCCACACCTTCCACTGCTTGAGTGCCATAAGGTTTCGTTCTCTGCGCTGTGCGCCGGCCGGGTACAAGCGGTGCGGTCCGCCTGGTGCCGCTGAAAAGAATACTGGAGTTCGAAGGCATCGCACCCCAACCACTCACCTCAAACACAAACAGTTCTCGCTGTAGTTGGGTCTAAACCTGTACCGAATGGCATTGGAATACTTGACCTGAATTGACGAGCTGCTGCCCCTGGGACGATAATGTGGTCTCGTAGTCGAGCTCACAATCGGCGAGTTTCGAATCTAGGTCTTCTGTTTGAACCAAGGCAGCGTCGCGCAATTGGGCAACTGCCTCATCAATGTTCAGTTCAGGGCTGGTCCAGTCGTCGTCTAGACCAAGCGCTCGAATAAGCGAGCCATGACGCTCGTCTGAACCGTCCCTGAAGTGGCTGTATGCAACGCGTTGTACGTCTCGCAAGATGTCAAGGATAGCCTGAGCGGCAAGTACCTGGAGGCCCATCTCCCTGGCGATCATTTCGTCGCGAAACGCGGCCTCACTGGTTTCACGGTGATACTGGACGCCAACTTCACGCCCGACAAAGTTAATGCTGATACTCTCCGCCATGTTCTTAATCCTTCGTGTCGCTTTCGGTCAGCAGCCGCTCCGCTATCGTAATTGGCGAGTAAGGGCGTGGAATCTATGTCGCCCATTCAGGGCTCGATATTGTTATTTTGCCGTGTGATTCCCAGTCCTCCAGCCTGGGCTGAAGAAATGTCGCCCAGTTGGGGCTCAATGCGCGCCTATCGGATGACAATGGCGTGCTGGTTGCAAGCTTTCGGTCGCATCAAGCAGACGACCCTATCGTTTGGAAGGCCTGCATGGTTACCGCTTTGACTGTGCGGATTGCAAGTATTTGATGCGCAGCAAGCAGCGCAATTACCACTCGGGATGCGCAGCAAGCGCAACTACCACTGGGAGAGCCTTGTGCGGATTGGTGCCGAGTGTGCATAATTAAAACAAGCGAGCCAGTTGGACTGCTTACGCGTTCTGGCATGGCTCAGTACAGCGACTGGAAAAGGCATCATGAAGTTACTTCTCACCTCTGCCGGCATTAAGAACAATGGTATCCACAACGCGCTGGTTGACCTGCTGGGCAAACCGATCGCCGAATCGAACGCCCTCTGTATCCCCACCGCAGGGTACGGGCACCCGCGGGTCAGCCCAGTTAGAGCATGGAACTTCATCTGCGGTCAGGAACCCCGCTGCCCCATGACCGAGTTAGGCTGGAAATCGCTGGGAGTGCTGGAGCTCACCGCGTTGCCGAGCATTGATAAGGAGCGGTGGGTAAGCTGGGTACGGGAGACAGACGCACTGCTCGTGAATGGTGGCGACGCCCTCTATCTGAGCTACTGGATGCGGCAGTCCGGCCTGGCGGATCTGTTGCCGTCGCTGGAGGCGGTCTGGGTGGGGCTGAGCGCCGGGAGCATGGTAATGACTCCCCGGATCGGGGAGGAGTTCGTAGGGTGGAAGCCGCCCACCCGTGGCGACGAAGCACTGGGACTGGTTGACTTCTCGATCTTTCCGCACGTGGACAACCCGGAGTTGCCAGACAACACCATGGTCGCCGCAGCACAATGGGCCGCGAACATCGCGGCGCAATGTTATGCGATCGATGATGAGACCGCCATCCAAGTGGTCGATGGTGCCGTCGAAGTCATCTCCGAAGGGAACTGGAGACTGTTTACACCCTGATTCCACCTATATTAAGGTATTCAACCTTGACCCTCAGGCAGAGACCCTGGTTATCAATACCGAGAGTATCGTTCAACTGTGAGAACTACTTGACCAGAGCTACTTCGATCCCAGGTAACCAGAAAAACGCTCTAATGGGACAAAGAGTTGTGATCTTCGCCCATTGCTTCTGCTCAACGTTGCGGGAGCCACGGTCCAGACCTATGCTTCGCCTTTGAGTTCCAAAGCCTCGCCCCTCCAGATGGTCGACTTGCGCTGTGAGATGACCCACAATCCGCTGGGCGTCGACACCCCGGCACCGCGCCTGAGCTGGAAACTACACGACTCTCAAAGCAAGGACCGCAGCCAGGTGCAGACCGCATACCGCATTCTGGTCGCCGGCAGTGCTGACAAACTTGCGGCGGGTCGTGGCGATCTATGGGATTCGGGCCGGGTTAAGAGCGATGCCTCGATTATGATCCCCTATGCTGGCAGGACCCTGACGCAAAACCAGGCCTGTTTTTGGAAGGTTCAGGTTTGGGATCGCGATGGCTACCCGACTTCATGGAGCCACTCCGCACAATGGACCATGGGGCTCTTCTCCAACACCGCGTGGAAAGGCAAGTGGATCCGCAGTCGCGAATTGGAACAGGAGTGGCGGGATTATGAATTGGATGCTAATTTTACCATCAACAAAGGTGCGGTTGGCATCTATTTCCGGGGCCGTGGCACCGGGAACGCCTATATGTGGCAGATCAATACCGCGAACGGCCGGGCGGAGTTTAAACCACATATTCGGGAAAACGGAGGTTTTCGCGTTCTGAAACAGATTCCTCTGCCCAACTTCTCTGCATCGGATATTTCGAAACCCCACGAATTCAAGATCACGGTATCTGGTCAAACCATCGAAACAAGGGTCGATGGTGAACTGATCGATAAAACGACCGATGCCACCTTTGGGGCCGGCGGTATCGGTCTTCGAGAATCCCCGGATGAAACGGCCATCTTTCACACCATCCGAGTGATGGATGCCTCGGGAAGAGTTCTCTATGACAGCAATTTCAAAAAAGGCCGGATCCTGGCACCGGGATCTCAAATTGGACCGGATGGCTTAACGGTGACGGGAGGCGACTTTCTGTTAAAGGATGCCGACCAGTCCGCAATTCAGTCACCTCTCTTCCGTAAGGAGTTTCCCATCACGGGTCGGCCGATACGGCGAGCATGGCTATATGCGTCCGCCCTGGGCATCTATCAACTTTCCCTCAATGGCAAGAGAGTAGGGGACCAGTACTTTGTTCCTGGCTGGACGAACTATCGAAAGACAGTCGAATACCAGACGTATGATGTAACCTCCATGATTCATCCCGGGCTCAATGCGCTGGGAGCGCAGGTTACCCCTGGTTGGTATGCTGGAAACATCGCCTGGTTTGACCCCAACCACTATGGCAACAGGCCTGCCTTCATGGCAGAGATGCACGTAGTGTACACGGATGGAACGAGTGCGATCGTGGCGGCAACAGACGACTCATGGAAAAGCAACAGCGGTCCCGTAGTCGCAGCCGATAATCTGGATGGCGAGGACTACGATGCTCGGCGTGAGCGTGCCGGCTGGGATCTTCCCGGTTTCGACGATTCCGCCTGGCATCGTGCGGCCATTGCCAATGCCAATCCCAGCGCCAAAATAGTCGCCCAGATCGATCCCCCGATCCGTGCGCTACAGAAGTTCCCGGCGTACGAGGTCTCCGAGCCAAAACCAGGAACCTACATCTATAAATTTCCTCAGGACATTAATGGATTCGCGCGGGTTAAGATCACGGGCAAAGCAGGCCAGACTGTCCACATTCAGTACGCTGAGGGGCTAACCGCAGACGGGAACCTCGATCTCAAGAACATGAGCCCTCCGGGGATTCCGGAGTCCCGGGCGCGTGCGACCGATAGCTATACGTTTGGTCAGCACGGTGTAGTGCTTTTCCAGCCGGACTTTACGTGGCGCGGATATCAGTATATCCAGATAACAGGAGCGAAAAAGAGACCCGCGCTCGAAGATGTGGTCGGCCTTTCCATTGGAACCGATGTCCCGGTAATCGGGCATCTGCAGACGTCCAGTGTACTTCTCAACCGGATCTTCCTCAACATATTCTGGTCCGGACGCGACGCTTATATGTCCTACCCGATGGATTGTCCGCAACGATCGGAGCGTTTGGGCTGGACCGGCGACGCCAATTTTTATCTGGCCACGGCCACACAGAACTTCGACATGGACCGCTTCTACTCGAAGTGGGAGAACGATCTTCTGGATAGCCAGCGCGAAGACGGGCTGATGAACAACGTCTCCCCGTCGGGGTGGGGAAGGGGTTCCGAAGGCGGGTACGGCGGAGGTTGGGGGGATGCCGCCGTCTGTGTTCCCTACGAACTCTGGCGTCATTATGGAGATGTACGCATCATCGAACACTGCTATCCGGGGTTAGTGAAATGGCTCGACTTTCTAAAAACGCACGCACCCGGATTCATTGTGCCGGCAGATCTGGCACCTGCGGGCGACTGGATGTATCAAAACATCTGTGGAATTTCGCACTCGGCCAGCGATGTGGGATTCAAGAAAATCACCATTCGCCCATTGATTGGCGGCGGCCTTACTTCCGCACATGCCAGCTATGAGTGCCCATACGACACGATCAAGACTTCGTGGAGGATCGATGGAAATAGGCTGGTGCTATCGGTCGAAGTTCCAGTCAACACGACGGCAGAGATATATGTGCCTTCCAAGAACCCATCTCACGTGACCGAAACCGGTAAACCGTTTCGCGCTCTCACTGGCGTTCAGTCGATCCCCGGTGAGGATGGGTTTGCCGTTTTCACAGTTGGATCAGGTAGTTATACTTTTGCCACCAATGCTCTGCAGTAGTACGCTACCCGGCAAAAGTCGTCTGGCACGTCTACTCGCACGCCGCCTCCATCGAACGGCGGATTGAGTCCCCTCCCCCCGCGTGTGCAGGATTTGATGCGCGCCTACCGGCTGACAACCATACACTACAGTGCAACTACCTTATCGTGCCAGTATAGGCGCTCTCCGCCCAGCTCTTCATGCGTACTCGTTCCAGGTATGCGCCAAACTCCTCTTCCTCCTTGCTCGTGCCCGCAGCCTGATATACATACCAGATCGGCTTCTTGCCCAGGGGATCCGCAGGGTCATCCGGGAACTTTCGGAGGCCGATCTGCAGCCCACCCTCTCCGCGGTTGTCTATCCAGTTATGGTAGTCGAAAGATAGGATGGACTTGAGACGTGAAACCTTGCTCCAGGCATAAGCCATGCCGGCGGCCTGATCTGCGAGCGCATTTGCAGAGTAGCTCTTTGAGTTCAGTCCCTGCTCGGTGAGGTGGACCCCGCGAACTGCTTTGCCCTGATAGCGCATTTCGGGCCGCTGAACATAGGCATCCAGAACCTCCAGATTCTTGTAGGTGATCTTGGGAGTGTCGAAGGCAAACACAGCCTCCTTATCCTCCCAGACACGCGGATTGAACAGATCCTGTGGGTACGGATGGAAGGCGATGCCCCAGTCGAAGTCACCCTCCACGCGCGAAAACTGCGCCAGGATATCGAGCAGTTCCCTTCCACGATAGATATGGTCTAACTGCATGTTCCAGTGATGCTCGAGGCTTATCCAGCTTTGAGTATATCGGTTCCTGGTGCGTGCGATGAGCTGTGCGATGCGCATGGACCTTTGATACAGATACATGTATACGAGGGGTGTCTTCTCGCCGGCATTCGTCCAGATCCAGCCCGCATTGACCTCGTTATGCAAAATCCAGTGATGAATTCTGCCATGTGTGCTTGTCGGATCACAGTATCTGCCGGAGAGCAGATCGAGCGCAGCGGCGTACGCCTGAACTCCCTGGGCGTGTGACACATCCGGCATTGCGAAGATGCCTGCCGGCTCTGCATCGGGATGCGCGATCAGCCTGGCAAAACTACCCGCCGGCGCGGTGGCTCCCTGAGAAACCAGCAGGATGGCAGAGACCACCAGATTGTGCTTTTGAGCCTCTAAAAGCGCCTTATCGAGATCAGAAACGTACGCGTCGTTGGTATACCAGGTGCGCCCCTGGCTAACAAACGGCGTACGACCGGGTCCTCCGGTCGTCTCAAGCAGGCCATTGATTACAATGTTGTAGGTAACCGAAGTTATGCCGAGATCTGCGATGTCCGACTGCGGGGCGTCAAGCCGGTATCCGCCCAGCCCCTTTTTACTCCGAAATACCGGTGCAGCTTCACTCGAAGCACAGGCTACTGAGTCGGCATAGTGATCGTGCGATCGTCGCTCGACGCCTCCATCGGCGCTTTTCCCAACAAACCAGCGGGATAGAAGCCTGTCTCTGCCGGCGGCATCGCGACGCGGAACAGTGATGCTGAAGTGGCCACTATGGGTGTTCAGTGACGACTGAAACGGAAAACCGGATCGCGCCGTAATCGCAAACTCAATGGGCGCCTCCACCAGGTTAAGTCCGGATTCGCCATCTGTGGCTCCCACGATACGTATCGCAGTATTGAGCACTTCAACGCGCGATATTTTGCATGGAAAAGTCGTGTTCAGGTACTTACGGAGCGCGACATCCATCTCTTGATCTGCCCGAAGCCGATCCTGCTTATTACTCAGCAGGCGCAGCTCCACCTCGTTCAGCGGCCGCGTATGAAGCGCTCGTATACGGATGGTTCTGTTCGGTATGGTGCCGAAATCGAGGCGGAGCTGCGTAACGCGAGCCTTTATCAATGGCAGAGCAGGGGTCATGTCGATTGCAAATTGCGAGAACCCCTCGCTGTTTAACAGGCCACCTACCGTCACGCTCCTCTCTTCTGAGAGAGGCGGAATGGCAAATACCTGAACCGAATCGGTGCCACCCGTACAGAAGTACTCAAAAGCAACCACGGGTGCTTCTTGGAGGTCGATTCCTCCGGCGATCTGCTCGCTGAAAACGTACGGATCGGTTCCCGTTGTATGTATCTCCCACGAACCGTCGCTCAACTGCTTCATGGTAACGTCGTGGGCATTTCCCGGTGTAAGCGAGATGCCCGTCGTGGCTTGCGCCGATGCCGTGCATGCCTGACAGAGACCCAACAGCATAGAGATAAAGAGAACGTGGAGAGCGCTCACGGGTGTTGCCTCCTCGGCAGCGTGCAGATACGTGCCTGTTGGACAAACAGGTCACCTTTCCCTGTTTGAGAGCGAAGGAACTGCCGCGCTGGGCGGATAGCGAGGATGGCGGAGAGAGCGCTTGCGTCCTCACCAATCGATCGACTGCGGTAGGCAACGCTTCCACTGGATGAGACGTCATCCCTCCATACGGTAATATCTAGTTATCAAAATCCGGATTCAGGTCGCCAATACAATATTCAGTGCGGTTCTGTCGATTGATTCGACGGGAATACGGCAATATGATAATATGGCGTTATGAAAGCGACCGTTGGAATATCTGACACTCTGTTCCATCGGGCAAAGGCTTAGTCCGCGAATGTTTCTATCGCCTCGTGCGGCCGTTTTGATTATGATTCGGAAACACTCGGTGCGCGTTCTCAGGCGCATTTAACCTCGTTACATCACTTATGGCCAGTAGCTTGAATAGAGGAAACCGATGTCTCGATCAAAGAGTTCAATCTCTATTGTCTCACTAATAGCTGTGTTTTCATTGGTTTTGCTTTGTTCGCATCTCTGGCGGATAAAACAAAATAACAATCTGCACGACGGTTTGTTTAGTGCGATTCGATCCAATGACGTCGCACAGGTGAAATCGCTTCTAAGGGCCGGTGCAGACCCCAATCAGCATGAGTCGCCTCCTCGTTCAGTCGGTCTGGTGGGCCTAATAGTTGGGTACCTCAACCCGGACCGGAAGGTTGTGGAGCCGACACCTCTGCTCGTGGCCCTCTATCATGTGGAGCATCTTTCATCGGGGCATAACGAGATACGCTATAATCCCTCTCCCAGCCCGGAAATCATACAGGCTCTCCTCGACAAAGGCGCAGATGCGAATGCCACGGATGACACTCAAACAACGCCACTATTCTTTGGAGTGGCATCCGGCAACACGCAGGTAGTCGACCTGCTGCTGAAGCACGGTGCTAAAATCAAGCAAACAGGTCCGGCGGGCACGTCGTTGCTGCTCTCTTCCGCCAGCCAGGGCCGAATTGAGATGATGCAGTACCTCCTAACACATGGTTCAGACATCAACGAACGCGATGGTTCGGGCGAAACTGCGCTTATCTGCACCGTCCGTTATGCGCGAATGCCGGACGCCGTAAAGTTTCTACTCGATCGCCACATTGATGTGAACGCGCAAGATAACGCCCTAAAGACGGCTCTGTTTTACTCTCAAAATCCAAGCCCTTACCTAGATTCATCGCAAACCAAGCACTTGCCGGGTGTGATCACGGAGCTAATGCACGCGGGCGCACGATAGTGGCGTGGAGGCGTCTCGCTATTCGCCGGCAGCCGCGCGGCGAAGATACTCATCCATCATCGCGGCGGTCGCCGTGGCGCCAACACGTGAACAGCCGATGTCGCGGCACCTGATGAGGGCGTCCAGATTTCGAACGCCGCCTGCCGCCTTAATCTTCACCGCAGGTGAGCACGCAGCGCGCATTAGTTTAAGGTCCGCCACGGTCGCTCCCTGGTACGAGTAGTTGCCATCCGTGCCCTTCACGAATCCATATCCCGTCGAGGTCTTCACATACTCGGCAGAGACCGCCTCACACAGTTCGCATAGCCGCGTCTTGATGGTATCATCCGGCATAAAATCGTTTTCAAAGATTACTTTTACAATGGCGCCGTGCTTGTGCGCCTCTTCGACCACTGCTTGAATATCCGTCCTAACAAATTCCCAATCGCCTGAAATCGCCTTGCCGATGTTGATAACGACATCTATCTCGGTCGCACCATCTTTACATGCGAGCTCCGTCTCGTACCGCTTCACTTCGGTGAGACTGCTGCCATGAGGAAATCCGACCACGGTGCATACGGCTACACCGCAACCTGTTAAAATCTCTGCAGCCCTCTTTGCGTAGTACGGTTTAATGCAGACCGATGCTGCCTTGTATTTCGCGGCAATCTGGCAGCCCTCTTCGAGTTCACTATCGGTCATTGTAGGGTGGAGCAGAGAATGGTCGATCATTCCTGCCAGATCTTCATAGGTGTATTTCATATCAAACCTCTTTCGCGAATCATTCCTTGATTCGATTCTGCCGCGTAGCGGGATCGCCGATCCTACCAGCTGATTCCATTTAACATGCAGGTTTATCCTGCAACATCAGAGGAGGCATGAAATGACTACGTTTCAACTATCCCGGTTCAGCCCCGAGGAGCCTCACCTTGATGGGATCGCCACTGTTTATGCACGTGCCCTCAATCTGGATTGGACGGCAGAATACCCTGTGCTTCAATTTTACAGTCGTATGTTCGGGGATTTTCAGGGAGTGGCGGCACTGGTGGGGGATGAGGTGGTTGGTGTTGGCTGGGGAACACGAACCCAACCCGGCGAATGGCTTTATGATCGTGTGGCCGCACAGATTGGCGGCGATCATCCTGCATTACAAAATACATGGTTACTGAACATCCTGGCCGTTCTTGAGCGCTATCGTGGACTGGGCATTGGAACTGGGCTTCATAATTGGCAGTTAGCAGCTCAACCCTGTCCGCGCCCGCTGGTATGCACGGACATTGATAACCAAACTGCTCGCAGGTTCTACAAACAGCTGGGATGGCACGCTCTTCAGCCGGATTGTACCGTTCAAGTGGGTGAGAGACAGGTGATCGTCCTGCACAAAGAACTTCATGCTTCGCCTCTGAGCGACCCACGCCATCAGCTCTAGCCGAGGCGGTACTAAACCCGCTATTTCCGAGCAAGCCCTTTATAGACCTGGTCGTCGTTTCGTTTTCCGACGAGAGCTACATATGTGGTTCCGTCGTCGAAGTGATATATAATCCGGTATTCACCGATGTCGACCCGACGAAAGTCATAACCAATCAGTTTGCTTGAGTCGGCCGGTTCTGGATCCGAAAGAAGGGCGAACAGTTTTCGGACAACCTGTCGGAACTGTTTCGCATCAAGGTCGTTAACGAACTTGAGCGCGTCGCGAGTGATATCGAGTTTGCGCATTGATGTCTCGTGGATTGATCAGGAGCTAATGACCGGTGTCGGACTACAGTTTCTCGATCAGCTTTTGTGCCTCTTCGGTGCCGATATATCCGGACCTCTCCGCCTCAATCGCTCGCTCGCCCCAATGTGCATCCTCCAACGCCAGCAGTCGCTGATACTCGTCGAATCCTATCAATACCGCGTAACTTCGGCCGGTTTTTTCGACCGTTACCGGTTCCCGCTGAGCTCTGTCCATAAACTCTCCAAACCGATTCTTAACCTCAGTTGCCGTAGCAATCATGATGAACTCTCCCGAATATTTGATCAGGCTTTGACTGTTTCTCTGCGTTGTCCTGAGTAGTCGTTTATTAGCTATTTTAGCCGAATTAGGCGAAATAGTCAATATACCGGAGTAAGGTATCCGCGGATGCATGTTGTGGCAGGCTGCAACAGCCCCCTATCGAACAGCGCATCTTCCGTCTAAACACCTGAAACCAAAAACCTGACACCCACCCCGGTTACCGCTCTTGGAGCAAAACATAATCAAAATTGGGCGGATCGATACCAAGCCTCTGGAGCGCCATTACCACCTGCCCCCGATGATAGTTTTCATGGTTGATGATATGGAACAGTATGTCGGCGCGCGTTAGACCACAGTTGCCAACTCTCCAGATCTCTGTCTCATCCTCTATGGCGGCATTAGTCAGTGAGTCGAGATAGGCATAGGTGGCGGCCCGAATCGTCTGATGATCCCGATGCAGGCCCTCCCATTCCGCAGCTGCCCGCTCCTCATAGATGATGGGGAGCGATTGACCCTGAAGTCGCACCGTAATCAATCGCTCCTCCGCACCTATGGTATGAGCCAGAAGCAGACGAACCGTGTTCCAATGCGATGTTGTTTCGAACGGCACATTCCATATGTCAGATGCCTGCGGGAGGGTCGTAAGGGTTTCGCCCAGGAGAGACCAGCAGTTATCAGAATAACGAAACAGACGATGGAAATCCGTTTTGTTCATGTTGCTCTCCACGTAAGATAGGCAGGCTAGGAATGATTGTAACTATACCCGGTACGGTTATAGGCCTGAAACGGTTTGTAGGTGCCGTAATTGCAGAGGGCCTCCGCCCGCGCGAAGCGCGCCATTGGCCAAGGGGTCTCAGGCTTTATAGGGAAGCAATTCAATCTGTTTCGTTACCTGTAAACAGGCGCACCGTGCTTACCTTTCGCCACACGCGCACGGTCAAGAAGTTGGACACAACCCGCCGACTCGTCTATCTCGGGTAAAATTGAACAGTTTACACGAGCGCGCGGATATTCTCGTAATAAATACATTAGAGGCGGCGTCTTGACCACGAAATTGATACTTGCGAGGTCGAAACTGAGGCGCTAGCTCGCGGTCTCATCCAGTGCTCTCGTCCAAGTTATGCATATGACGTTGGTGCTTCATGCTGGACGTACCGTATTTGGTACAATCGGGAGGGTAATCGTGACGCTCACTATTGATTTGACGCCTGAACAGGAAGCCAAATTGCAAGCTGAAGCTGATGCTAGCGGTATGGCTCTTCCTGAGTTCGCCAAGCTACGTCTGCTGCAAGACCCAACGGTTAAACCCGGGGCGTTTCTCGCAAGACCGGCACGGCGGAGGAAGAAGCTTGTGTGATCCCCCTGGTGCCTCTCACGACGAAGTCGATCGGCTTTACAACAATCCCCTCGCCACCTTTGCCGGTGAGCTCCTCCCACCATGCGATACCGTGTGCCATGCTTTCCGGTTCGGTGACGTTCACCGTCCGATAGGGTGTCGCCAGTAGCAGGCCAGCAGATGCGGCGCAGAGCCGATAGATCTGCTTCATATGCCATGGATGCGGCTGCCCGGTGTGTACCCCGTGTTCCGTAGCCAGGATGTGGAACGGAGCCAGCTTGAGATCTGCGATTGACTCTACCAGGCGACAGTATCGCCGATACGCATCGACAAACAGTCCTGCGTTCTCCTGCTTCTCGATGTACCGATCCCGCAGTTCCGCCGTCTCCGGGCAGCGCTCGGTGGCTCGCCTGAGCATCTCCACCACAGGCCCGAGCGCGGCGTTGGCGGCAGCGCCGACGGCTGCGTACTGCTGTTGGATAAGGCCCAGCGCTTTGGCCGACCAGGGCATCAGCTCGCAGTCGCGACAGATCCAGTCGGTGTCGAACTCATCCCAGAGCCCGCTCGAGCCCTTGGATTCGCGGATCGAGGCGAGCAGGGCCTGCTCCATGCCGCCGTCGTCGAAAAATCGGCGGCCAGTTCGTGTGACGCAGATGCCGATCCCCTCGTCCTCCACACCGAACTCATCGGTTTCTCCGGTGGTTTCGCCATACAGTGCGAACTCACGCACTTTTCCGGAGCCCCGCCCCTGCATCTCCTCCTTCATGCCGGCGTGAGCAACCACGAGTTTGCCATCGTCAAAAACGTAGTGGCTGACGAGGCCGTCAAGAAAGGTCCGAATATCTGCCTGGAACACCTGAGTTGTATTTCGGAGTTGTGCCATCGTCTCTGCTAGGCCGTGAGTTACCTGCACATCCCTGCCGGTCAACTTCCGCAGCAGCGTCATGTCGTGGTTGCCCGGAACGCAATATGCGGTGCCATCCGCTACCATACGCATCACTATGTACAAAACATCGGGTGAGTCCGGCCCCCTGTCGACCAGGTCACCGACGAATATTGCCCTGCGACCTTCCGGATGGGATACTTTTATGTCACGCCCTGGGCGCTCAATTCGATAGCCCAGTTTGGTTAACATCGCCGTCAGTTCCAAGTTGCAGCCATGAACGTCACCGATGATGTCGAACGGTCCGTGTTCATTCCGCTTGTTGTTGTAGAGCGGCTCGCGCACGAGTTCAGCTCCCGCTGCCTGGTCGGGATCGGTAAGTGTAAAGACGTGGCGAAACCCTTCGCGCTGTAGGCCGCACATGGAAGTAGCGACTTTCGCCCCATTCTGGTCTGGTATCGTCCAGTGGGATCGACGTTACCTCTATGGTGTAGCCAAGCGGTTCAAACAGCCGTCGCAACAGATCTGCGCTGCCCGCGCAGGGAACCACGTCCAACGACACTATCAATGGCAGGGTGAGCTCGGTGAGTTCCGGCCTTGCAGTACATCGGCCATTAAGCGCCGATCCATATACCTGGGCGATCGCGACGCTCAGGAACGATGAGGCGACATAAGGCCGATCGTTAACGTATTGCGCTAGCGTGCGGCCATCTCGACCATTCGCTCCACGAACTAGGGCGACCGGATCGACATCCAGAAGTAGTCCAGCGGTACATCTCTCCTCTGCGTCCCTCTCCTTCCGCTGCATCCTTGCTGCGCTGCGGCGCGGTGGAGACCACCCCTCTTCCCTCTTTAGGTACAATCTCTTATCGTTGCTTTGCTGTAAACAAGACAGGAGGGGACCATTACATGCTTAGAAAGCTGGCGCCGTTCATAATCCTCATTACGCTGTTAACCAACCGAACATTCATGCTTCCGGCAACTGCCGATACTCCTTCAGACAAACAGGTTTCGGACGCGGCGGCGTTGTACAAAGCCAACGGCAAACGCAACCTTGATGGGATCGCGGATCCCAGGCTAGCCGATCTGCTTAAGGACGTCTCCCTGCCTGAGATGACGGTTCCACAACTCCGGCAGTTCAAGCAGGCAGGCATCCTCGCACAGCTGGACGAAACCGGGCGCAGCGCTATTCGTGCGCACCTTTCCCAGTTGTCCAGACTGTCTGATGCTACCGGAGCGGAGGCGGCCGTTCTGCAACTTGAGGTGACCCCGAATGTAGCGCGCGGCATGGCGACCCAGCAGGTGGAAGAGATCCGACATCAGGCTGCCAAGGTCGTTCGGAGCGCAATCCTGCACCCGGGGCTGCCGGAACTTCTGAGCCAACATCGGGGATTTGAAGTCTACCTGCACGTCTACTTCAAGCGTTACGAGCTTGCAAGCGACCTGACTTGCCTGAGGATACTTGCCGGCCTGGTAGATAAATTTGACGGCGCCGGTACCATTCGTCCCTTGTTGGTCTATCAGGAGGTCGCCTGCGATGCACAGTCGCCCCTCGACAGCACGGAGAAGGCGCACATCACGACCTGCACCAAACACAACTTAGACGTGGCGCTCGCAGACCCGTCACTCGCCGCAAACGAACGCAACTATCTGGCGCGTCAGAAAGATCAGCTCAACGGAGCCGCCGCATCGGGCAAACTCATCGGCTATCCGGCCCCGCACATCGATCTCCTCTGGATAACTGGTCCTGCTGCGTCAAATGCCAGGGACTTCTCGGCATTCAAGGGCAAGGTAGTGGTAATAGACTACTGGGCCACCTGGTGTGTACCCTGCATCGGCGGCTTTCCGCGGATGCGTCAGCTTCAGGAGAAGTACAAAAACGATCCCATAGTGTTCCTCGGCATCACCAGCCTTCAGGGCAGAATGTCGTTTCCATACGCAAAAAATGGCGAACCAAAGCCGGTCGGCAAGCTTACGGAAGCTCAGGAACTCGAACTGCTGCCGCAATGGGCACAGGGAATGGATATGACATGGACCGTGGCATGCACCCGGCAGGACTGTTTCAACCCCGACTTCGGCATACGGTCCATACCCCACGTCGTCATCCTCGACGCCAATGGGATTGTCCGCTACAATGGCCTCTCAATAGGGGATCGGACGCTGGAAACGAAGATCGAGGAGTTGATAAGAAAATAGACGAGCGCTCTCAGGCACAAGATTTAACGGTGGATTCAATATTCTCATAACAGTGGGGCCTTTTCACGCGTAGAAAGGCTGTGGGTTGTAGTTAAATTCGCGACAACGCCACAGTTCGGTAATGGTCCTGTTAAAATCAGACTGCTTTACAGAACAGGCCCAAACTAATCGAGGATATAAAGATGAGTTACGAGCATTTGTTTTCACCTGTGAGCCTGGGCGCATTCCATCTCGCAAATCGCATTGTCCTGGCTCCCATGACCCGCAATCGTGCGACGCCAGACGGTATCCCTTTCCCATACGTTGCCGATTACTATGCGCAGCGTGCGAGCGGCGGCTTGCTTATCAGTGAGGCTACTGCAATAAGCAAGCAGGGCAGCGGCTATCCAGTCATTCCCGGAATATGGACCGCGCCGCAGACCGAAGCATGGAGCGCGATCACTAAGAGCGTTCATGATGCCGGCGGCAAAATTCTGTTGCAGCTGTGGCATACCGGCCGCGTCGCACATTCGTCCCTCGTCGGCGGTCAGCCGGTGTCGTCCAGCGCAGTCGCCCCTAACCTTGAAGTGCTCACCGCTAGCTTTGAGAAGGTACAGGCCGAGACGCCGAGAGAACTGACGATTGCTGAGATCGCAGAGGTTGTCGCTGCGTACAAAATCGGTGCGGAGAATGCGAAGGCTGCGGGGTTTGATGGGGTTGAGCTTCATGGTGCGAATGGGTATCTGATCGACCAGTTCCTCCGCGATGGCGTTAACCATCGCACAGACGAATATGGCGGTTCGATCGAGAATCGGCTGCGACTTGCGCTGGAAGTTCTCACAGCGCTCACTGACGTTTGGGGTGCCGATCGGGTTGGTATTCGCCTCTCACCATTCGGCGCGTTCGACGACATGTCGGATTCGGATCCATTAAACCACTTCGTCGCTATCCTGCAAGCGCTCAAGCCGCTCAATCTGGCCTATGTCCATTTCGCGTTCGTTACGGGAGTCAATGAGCCGGATGCACTCAAGAAGTTCCGAGAAGTGTATGGTCACAACATAATGACCAACGGCACATATTCGGGAGCGACAGCGGAAGCTGACCTGGCGGCAGGACTTACCGACGCGACTGCGTTTGGTGTTCCATTCCTTGCAAATCCCGACCTGCCCGAACGGTTGAAGGACGGTGCTCCACTGAACGAAGCCATTCCAGCGACGTTCTACGGCGGAAACGAAGTCGGATACACGGACTATCCGGCACTGGCTCATTCATAGGGCGGAAACTGCCAGTAGGCTGGGATGCCGGATCCAGAGGCCGGTAGGTGTGCTCTAAGCCCTCACCAGATCTCCTACTATCGTAGGCCGGCAGCAGGAGACCTGGGAGATGGCAGATAGTACGGGCTTTCATCGAACAGGCTCCCATTACCTGCTTACCCAACCACCTAACCTGGCGAAGCCAGAACCAAGGTCGCCACTCGAGTTGACGAAAGCCTACCAATCTGGTGCGAGCTAAAGCTCCCGGAACCCGCAACCAGGGTTCCTTAGCGGTGTGTGGGGCGGAGCCCTGCAAAACCACTATCACGCGGATAAAGAAAACGTCGAACATGTGCCGTAATCAGCGGAGAGATTCCTATAATAAAATATTCCGCGCTGTTTGCGCGCAATTCATCCGGTAGGATATCAACTACCATCCCTCGTCCCTGTTACTTCGTAGCTCCCGTTGCCTCCGTAATGCTCAAACGGTCCCGGCACCGGGTTTGCACCCCGTGAATTGCCGAAAAAATCCCGATCCAGATCGAGTGGCTTGCCATCGGCCTGCTCGAATGGCAGTTGCGGTACGGTGGCAACCCCCAGGCGAGCCGTAGTGACGCGAGTTCGATTGACCGTAGCGAACCATGCCGGATCGATGTGAATACTAAGCGAAAATTCTCCCTTCGAGCTGACGATACCGAGTCTTGGATCACAGTCCGGCAATACGATCGCATCGCGCTCCTCGGTGCAGGGTTTTGCTCCCTTAAGAAACAGATTGCCAAGCATGGAGACCGCGAGCTTCGCATCGTTGTACTGACTTAGATCTGCAGACTGCACAAAGATATTGTTGTAGTAGCGATCGTCACCGCGCGGGTTATCGTGAAAGCCTGCAAGCTCGGTAGAATGCGCCTTATGAAACGGCGTCTGGCGGGCATCATAAGGAAAAACATTGATGGAGCCGGCGAACAGATTGTGCGCGAACGCGCCCCCACGGGAACAGCTCTGGAAGGAGTAGGGCGAGAGAAACAGATTGTCATCCACTAGAAGCGGCCCGTGGTCTACTTCCGTAAACAGGTCCAGCCCATTATTGTGAAAACAGTTGGAAGATACATGCGTTCCCTGTGCCATCCAGTCCAACCAGAGGCCGAGGCAGGTTCTGTAGATGTGATTGCCCTTAATTACGGTATCGATGGCGCCATGGAACTTAATACCGGCCATCTCCGCCCCTGTGAAGAGTTTGCGGATATGGATATCGTGAATGGTGTTGCCCGA
>Ga0182012_10002329_pt1 | contig 20553 bp, 12 predicted proteins | sample 612S2SmetaG_FD_120486 | JGI IMG/M metagenome (GOLD analysis project Ga0182012, IMG submission 120486) | Permafrost microbial communities from Stordalen Mire, Sweden - 612S2S metaG | ecosystem: Environmental > Terrestrial > Soil > Wetlands > Permafrost | place: Sweden: Stordalen | collected...
AAATTGCCATTGCGTTCAGCAACCGTAAAAACGCTGGTTGCATTAGTGGACGCCGGCGTGTCGTAGCGAGAACCTTGATAATCACCAAACAAGAAGAGCTTATCTTTCAGAACTGCACCACCAGCCGAACCTCCGAATTGATTCCAGCGAAGCAAGGAGCGGGGCAGATTCCGCCAATTGTTTTCCCATGAATTGGCATTCAGCGCGTTGTTGCGAAGAAATTCGAAAGCTGTGCCGTGAATCTGATTTGTGCCGGACTTAATAGAAACGCTGATGATGCCGCCCATGAAATTTCCAAATTCGGCAGATGCGTTCTGCGTGATCATGTTGAATTCTTCAATTGCATCGACGCTGGGCGCATATGCGACTAGATCATCCGAAACCTGATTGTTATCCAAACCATCGAGCAGAAAGTTATTGGTTTGTTCACGATTGCCGTTTACGTATGGGCGCTCGCTTTGGAAGGAAGTTTTTGAACCTCCGAAACCGGCTGGGTTCGGAGTAACGGCTCCGGTGGCCAGCAAAGTTAATTGAACATAATTTCTGGTGGATAACGGGAGCGAGGTGTTCTCGCGTGCGTCGATTACCGTTCCGAGCTGTGTGGCTTCGGTTTCCAATAAGGGAGCCGACCCAGTGACGTCGACGGTTTGAGTGACGCTACCAACAACAAGCGCGAAATCCAGTTGCGCAGCTTGGTTTAATTGCAGCAAAACTCCACTGCGGACCGCCGTTTCAAAGCCAGCCTTTTCAACTCGCAATTCATAAGTACCAACCGGGAGCCGAGGCAGATTATATGCGCCGGAGCCATTGGAGTTGGTGGAGAAGACAGAACCGCGCTCCGTGTCTTTTGCGGTAATCTTGGCATCGCCAATTGCAGCTCCGGAGGGATCCGTTACGACTCCACTAACAGCTGCGGTAATTTCTTGGCCCCAAATGGGCAAAGAAGCGTACATGAAAGAAAGCGCGCAAAACAACAAGGTTGCGAACTTATGAGAAACGGAATAGCGTCGAAAAACTCTACTCATTCTTATATAAACCCCTTTTGTTAACGGCTCGGAATAGGAGGTGACCGTTCCCTAAACCCCAAGCGATACTCGATTGTAGTTTTCTAAGGAGAAAAGGTCAAGTAAGGTTACTGAAAGGGGGTGTTGCGGAAGGGGCGTTAAGCACGAAAACTTACGAGTGTTTTGGGGGGCGAGAATTTAATCTCGCCCCCATTGGAGTTGCCTCGAAATAGCAGTTCGAATTAGAAGTTGTACTTCAAACCAAATTGAATTTCCCGGGCGCCTTGCGAGCTATTCACCAAACCAAGCTGAGGGCCCAGACCGCTGCTGGGCGCGTTCAGAATTGGCGTGTTCGTGAAATTGATGGCTTGCGCCTTGAATTCAAGATTCTGGTGTTCGGTGATGGTGAAGAGTTTTGACACAGCTAAGTCGGCCGTGTGCAAACCTGGACCACGAATGATGCCCACTCCACAATTGCCGAAGCCAGAGGATGGCTGAACGAAGGTGCTTTGATCCCAATATTGGTAGCCGCCACTCGCACTATTGCGTTCACCGTAAACGATGGGAGAGCCGGTACAGCTTGCCAGCGGTCCGAACGAACCGGTGCCCGATGCGTCGTTGGCTCCGACCGTGAACGGGAACCCGGAATGGAAAGTGACAATAGAGTTTAACTGCCAATCTCCGATGAGAGCGTTTACGACCGGTTGAAGATTCTTGCCGAAAGTTCTACCACGGCCGAAAGGTATGTCGTAAGTCACATAGCCGTTGAAGGCCTGCGGCACGTCGTAGTAGCAGTTACCGTAATAAGAATGGGCATCGTAAGTGTTCTGCCAGTAGTAGTAATTACCACCTCCTTGGCCGTAACCGCCGTAGTAACCGATGGAATCAGTCAGGCATTTCGACCAAGTGTAATTAGCTTGAAATTCCAAGCCGTTGCTGAGGCGTTTTTGAAAACTGACTTGCAAGGCATTGTAGTTTTGAATGCCGTCGGTAATGGTCAGCTTGTCGGTTGGATTGTCTGCTGCCAAGATTGGATTACCGGCCAGATATGGGCTTGGCGAGACAGTTCCGTTAGGGTTGAGAACTCCCTGCGAAGCGTTGACTGGAACCATCAAGTGATCGTTGTTTTGGCCAACGTATGCGGCCTGCAGCGTCATTGAATTTCCGAACTGATGTTGAATGCTGACGTTCCACTGATTCGATACCGCGGGCCGATCACTCGGATCCCAAGTGAAGATGGTTGCACCAGCGAAACAGGCAGGCGACGAGGCCAAGGCCGCCGCCACTGTGCAGCCGCTGCTAGGAAATCCCGAGAAGCCCTCAGCCAGCGTAGTGGGAGGAAGAGTGAGATCCGAGCCAGTGGTGTAAGTGACCAAGTGTCCGGTTTGCCATGGCGGATTCCTGGTTAGGCGAAGATTGGTGCCCGTGCCTTCCAAGAAGTTCGAAAGCGAGTAAGACGCGCGAATGACCGTGTTGTGCGAGGGCGACCAAGCTAGGCCAACGCGAGGCTGAAAATTCGTAATGCCGTTGTACTGGTTGTAGAGGGCGTTATTGTCATTAAATAAACTAGTTTGTCCCGAGATGAGAACCTGGCCGGTGTACTCCTGGAAATTTGTTTGCCGATTGTAAACTTCGTTCCACGGAGTATGCAACTCCCAGCGGAGGCCAAGATTGATGGTGAGATTGCTGGTGACTTTCCAATCGTCTTGCACAAACGCGCCAAAGATTGTGGAGCGTTGCCCCCATGTTCCGCCGCCCGCACCAACACCAACTTGTTCTGGGAGTCCGAGGACAAAGTCAGCCTCTGGAACACCATTCGTCGTGACACCGTTTGAAGTGTTGCCGGTGTATTGGCCATTAAACGTAAACTGGCCGGCAAGGCCTTCGTTGCCGGAGTAGAAGACGTCGATCCGTTCACGGAATACCTGGAAGCCAGTTTTGATTGTGTGTGAGCCTTTGGTAATGATGGCAGTATCTTCAGCCTGCGCAACTGTGGAGGAGAACTTCTGGAGGATATCGGAGTTGCCGAAACCGGAGACGTTACCACCGTTAAAGGTCAAACCGGGGAGAAAGTTAGTAGGCGCGCCACCGATTCCAAAGGTGTTGGAGGAAGTCGGGAGGTCGCTACCAGTGACCACCGGATAGTAGTTGACACCTGCGCGCGCGTCGTTTACAAAAGTGGGGCTAAACGTTTTTGTGTAGCCCACAACCCCGTTGTAGAGGGGATAGTTGTTGAAGGTGTTGTACAACAGCGGCTGGCTGTTGGTGCCTGGATTCACAACATTTTGCTGAGAGTACCGACCAAACAGGTGGTCTTTTTCAGTAGCGGCATAGTCAATCCTCACGCTGCCTTGATCGCTATTGGTGTAGCTGTGGGTGTAGTTGACTTGGTTGTTGATTAAGTTGCCATTGATCGGCTGCGGATAAAGGGAGGAATTAAGAATTGCCGTGGCAACAGGACTGAACAGCGTAAGCGGTATTTGATTACCAGCAAACGGAGTTCTGCCGGAATTGGTGCCGCTCGAAAACGGATTGTAAAGCTGCTGAGAGATTGCGGAGAAGTTGCCGGTACGCTCGGCTGCAGTAAAGACACTAAAGCCACTCCCAGTAGCCGGCTGGTCGTACCGAGAGCCCTGATAGTCGATAAAAAAGAACAGTTTGTCTTTAATGATTCGGCCACCGACCCCACCGCCAAACTCGTTCCAGCGGAGCAAGGGGCGAGCAATGCCTTGGAAGTTATTCGACCACTGATTAGCGTTCAATTGATCGTTGCGAATGAATTCAAAGGCGACTCCGTGGAATTGATTCGTGCCCGACTTGGTACTGACACTGATAATTCCACCCATGAAGTTTCCGAACTCAGCCGACGCGTTTTGCGTGATGAGATTGAATTCCTGAATGGAGTCGACGCTGGGAGCAAACCCTACGTCATTTTCCGAGACCTGGTTGTTATCCATGCCATCCAGCAGGTAGTTATTGGCCTCTTCGCGGTTGCCATTGATGTAGGGACGCCCGCTGCTGAAAGTGGTTTGCGGCCCAGTGAATTCGCCAGGATCAGTGGTGACGGAACCCGGAGCTAGTAATGTTAGCTGGTTATAGTTACGAGTGGCCAGAGGAAGAGACACGTTTGTGCGCGCATCGAGAACGGTCCCCAGTTGGGTCGTCTGAGTCTGGAGGATTGGCGCTTCGCTCGTCACCTCAACCGTTTGGTTGACGTTACCAACGGTTAGTTGAAAGTCGACTCGGGCCACTTGGTTCAGAACAAGAACCACGGGAGTTTTCAATGCGACTTGAAAACCCGTCAACTCGGCACGGACTTCGTAGTTGCCAATGGGCAACCTCGGAAGGTTGTACCGACCGACGCTGTCGGAGTTAGTAGGAAATACAGTTCCACGGTCAAGGTCCTTGGCAGTCACTTTGACGTTGGCAACTGCCGCGCCGGAAGGGTCGGTTATAAAGCCGTTGATTGCTGCAGTAACTTCTTGGCCTCGGGCGAGGTGGGCAGCAATAAAGAACGTGAGGAGAGAAAGAATAGAACGAGAATACGATCGCGAAGATCGCTGATCAAACATAAATTCAAGCCCCTTAAACGAGATTATTTTCGAGTTTAAGGGCCAAATGAAATAACAGTCAATAAGGGAAAAATATTGAGAACTACTACGTGGTAGTTCGTTCGAATGAGGCTTCTACTTTTTGAATTTGGGCTATGTAAATCAGAATTCGGAGGTCACTCTCCGGGATATCCAGTGCGCGCCCGCACAGTGAAGGGTTTTGGAGTATTCTTCACGAGGATCTGAAGTTCGTGCCAAGGTGTGGGTTTTTCGGCAGTCGGAGGGTGAAACGCCAACAAGTAGCCACCCTGCAAATCTTCTGCAATTGCACTGAACACCTTTCCCATCTCGTTCGACCTCTCAGCTTTATACATTCGACCGCCGGTGTCTTTCGATAGCTCGCGCAAGAGGTTTGCGGCAGCTGAATCCTTTAGCGCGTCTCCCTCTGCAACGGCAAAGACTGGAACCCCTGCCTTACGAGCACGTGTGGCGGCTGATTGCCGGTTAAGAACGCTGGCATTGTCGCCACCGTCGGTCAAAACGATAATCACTTTCTTGCCGGGGTAATGTTCGAGATTCAAGGCGACTTGACTGATCGCGTCAAACAAGGCTGTACGTCCACCAGCATGAAGACGAGCGAGTGCGCGACGCGCGGCGGACTTATCGTCGGTGAGTGGAGCTAGTTCGTCGACATGATCGGAAAAAGAGTAAACGGCGATCCGATCATTGGGGCGCAATTGGCCAATAAACTCCCGGGCAGCATTGCGTAGCGCTGGAATTACTTCAGTCATGCTGGCGGTGTTGTCGAGAAGCAGTGCGCAAGACAAGGGCGTCTCGGAAGACTCAAAAACTGTGAGCGGCTGGGAGACGCCGTCGTCCTTAATTTCAAATTGCTCGCGAGTTAGGCCAGTAGCTGGTGTGCCGCGATGATCGAATACGGTGGCGTAAACTTCGACAAGTTTAACGGCACTGGTAAATGTAGGTACGTCCTGAGCGAGAACGACCTGACAAAGGACAAGTGTCGCGAGGCACTTTAGAAGAGTACTTCTCATTGGCTTTCCACTTTCAGCTTCTTGAAGGCATCAAGAGCGGCGTGCCAATCCCAGGAGTCGCGCATCTTGAGAGTTCGGAGCAACTCATCGGCAGTAGGTTCAGCCAAGCGGATCACGCGTTCAGGCTCCCAGGCATTGTTGTCTGCCATCCACGCAAGATTCAGCTTGAGTTCAGCGAGCCGTTGGGACAAGATATCGGGAACCATGTGGCGCTGATACTCTTCATACGGCTCATAGCGTTGGAGGCGAGGTTGAGCGCAGCCGCTGAGCTCCGGTGCAACTGGACCGAGCATGTCTGGCTCAATGGAATGTTGTGCAGCCTGTTTCATGGCCTGAAGTTGGAGCGATCGCCAGAGTGGTTTCGGAGCGCGCTCGCCCAAAGCCTCTCCCAAGAAATACAGATCACTCACGCTGACGCTTTGCCAGACGCCGTTCCAATCGTGGCGCTCCAGACCATCAAGAAGCGACTTGCGGCGATTGAGCGACAAAACTCCGCTCGCTTGGTTGCCGAGTTCAGCAAGCATGTCGGGAGCGGATGCCGACTCAACAATCCACTCGCGCGCCAAACGCACAGTGGCCCCAAAAGAAGACTGGACAGTTTCGTTGAAACCTCGCCAATCTGTGGCGCGCACGCTGGCAAATAGCGCGGTGGCAAAGGCTTCAGCCGCGAAATGGTTACCGGTGGCTCGAGCTTGACCCGCCGCAATACTGAATTCGGCAAGGCCGCCGACGAAGTAACTCCCTTCACCTGTGTTTGACATCAAAATGTTTGCGGGGCGGAACCAATCTAGTTTCCCAGTGTGACCATCGAGAGACACAAACTCGTGCTTGCGAACCAGCATGGGATCTTCCGAGACCAGCAGATCGGAACCATCGAGATAACGTGCATAAATACGGCCTACTAAAGCGAGTTCAACCCAAGGCTCAAGCTGGTATCGAAGCTCGGCCGCAAGTTTCTGGAGGTCTTCCTCTTCTTTTCGCTTATGTTTCGCGGCAGTTAAGCGCAATTTTGTGACGATACCTAGCGCGGGAGTGGTTCCGTAGAACTCAAGAGATTTTTTTCGATCTCCCGCCACATTCCAAGCTTTTAACGGAGGAAGAACGGCAAAACTCTCCAATCCACGCTGCATTTCGTCATAGACGGCTGGATTGTCTGAAGGCTTCTCTAGTGCTCGATTAATGGCGATGAGCGTATCAAGAGATGGAATTTTTTGGAGAGCCAATACGTCATCGAAGGCCTTCTCTCGGCTGGGAGATGCGGTGCCAAGCAAAAGGATGCGAATCGCTTTATCGGCCGACTGTCCGGCCGTCGGAGCATAGGACATGAGTTCAGAGACAAAACTGAGAGAGGCGAGTGTGAAAGCGTTACCGTCGCGGGCGGCTAAGAATCGGTCGAGGGACCTTCTGAAGAGATCGATAAATTGTGTAGGCTTTATAGCGCCACTCTCGCGCAAGGCACCAGCCAGTGATAGAAACGCGTGTAACTCTCCGAGGCGGAGGTTTGCGGTTGCTAGATCTACCTCCTCGCACTTGGATTCAAGCGTTAGTAACTTTTGATAATCAGATGTTTCCAGATCACCTAATCTCGGAAAATACGAATACAAACCCGTATGTGTGGAGTATCCCTGCGCAAGGAGTAAAGCTGATTCGGGGTTGAGTGGCTCCGAGCGTTGGGCGTCTATCCTGGCGACTTCTACCAAATTGGCGAGTTCAGTCTTAACACGACCTCCATTCTTGTAGTCGGTAGTGGCCAAGCGAATCAAGATTTGATCTTCATCGTCGGGCGCCGCAGTGCGCTTCATTTTCCGAGTCAACTTTGCGACTGAACCACCGGAGGACTTAACGCCCTTCAACCATCCAGACTTCTGGAGCGCCTGGGAAATCGACACTTAAATCGTCGTTCAAGGGAACCTCTCGCAGGAACTGGGTAAAGCCACCCTCAGCTAAGCGGCCGGTTGCAGTTCGCCTTATTTCGGAAGAGTTTCGGAACAGTTCGTAAAATCGCCGGGCACGCTCTCCAGAACGAGTGAAGAATCGCTGGTGTGCTTGATCTAGCTGGGTTAGAGCGTAGTAGAAGGACATCAGCCGCCCGTCGTCTTTACGCAACAATGCTTCAAAGAAAGCCGCACCTGTGGAGGGATCTGCTCCCACGAGATTACTCCAAACCGAGCGAGCGGAATCACCACCGGGCACTTCGGCAGTCTTGCCATTTAGCACCAACGCGCTTGAGTAAAGCCACAATGTTGTGGGATACCTGTCAACCAGCATCTTAGGAGGAATAGCACTCGCTAAAGCCAGAGCGGATGATCTATCCATGGAACTGAATGCCGAGTAAATTCGCGGCATGCGAATATCGAGCACAAAAGCTTCAGCAATGCCACCAGGCAACTTTTCCTTGTCGACGAAGCCATTTCGCCAATAGGCCTCCGACGGAAATACGATGACCATGTCAAACGGGATTTGCAGCGCGTAACTCTTACCTTTCGCTAGAGCCTCTTCTATTGCTTGCTCATCGATCGCCAAAGCCGCGAGAACATCTTGCTTCTTGGTTTGAGATTTACCCTCCGCAGCCTTCACCGTTAGACCTTCTTTGTCCCGGTGCAGTTTTAATCCGAGAATCTCGAAAACCTTCTCACTGCGTTGTTTGCTCGGTTTATCGCTAAGAGAAAGGGTTATTTCATAGGCGTGAGCTTTTCGCTCTCCCAGGGCGTTCAGACTGGCAATTCTTTGAAAGTATTCATGGATGGAATTGGCGAAGTGCTGCCACTCGGCCTGTCCGTTGGAACCATCTGCAGCAGAGGGCATGTTTGCTATCAAGCCAGACGCCACAGCCAATATATGTTCTGGATCGGAAACTCCGTGTTTTTGATCCTGCCCTGGTAGGAGAAATTCAAACGCCTCCACACCGCCAGGGAGTTCAATCTTCTCTGGAGTGGCCAGTGATCTAACCGTCAAGAGTTTAATTCCACTGCGGTCACCTGCGGCCGCAAGTTTATCTGCAAATGTCTTCGCCGCGTCTAAGCGTTCTTCACGAAGGGATACAGCCAAGCCACGGCGGCAGGCTTCAACCACTTCCACCTGTGGAGAGTTTTGCTTTGACATTTCTATCAGCAGCGCGAGGTAAGCATCTGAAGCTGAGCCACCGTACGAGTCTTCTAACGCGGCGCGCCTTTTGAGAAAGTCCAGACTGTTTACGTCTGATCTAGCTAACATTCGACGAGCTCCGTAGAGATCACCTGCGTGCTCGAGTGCCTGTTCTTTTGCGAGCAGGAGAGGCAGCGAATGAGGAAATAACTCCAAACCTCGGTCGGCTATTTTCCCGGCATCGGCAAACCTCTCGGCAGAGGAGTAATTCGAAATTAGACCTACATAAGATGCTTCGCGCTTAGGATCTGCTGATATCGCTTTTCGCCAGAGATTCTCAGCCTCCTTTGGCTGGTGGGCACGTTCCCAAAATCCAGCGTATTCACTCAGGCCTCCTGGATCAGGCGGAGGGGAAGACTTATGCAGATAAGTGACGGCCTTTTCCGCTTGGCCAGAGTCGAGATAACTGATGATTAAGTCTCGCGCCCAGGTCTCGGGAACATCACCGAGCGAGGCCGCGCGTTCTACCGAGTCCGCTTCCTTGGATTTTTGCTTCAACTGGCGGGCGCATTCAGCCCTCAGCAGCCAGAGAGATTGCTGGTTTTGAACCGTCACAACAGCTTCTTCGATAGAGCTTAGGGCACCCGCAAAATCATTGTGGCGCATTTGCAATCGGGCCTGCAGCTCGAGTGTTGCGGGAGTCTTTACACCCAAGACGGTAGCGCGATTTAAAGCGGTTTCGGCATCGTCGAATGTACCGGATGCGTAATCACTCATTGCGAGGTGGGTCCACGCAGCGCTATCCAGAGGGGTAATCTCGCTCACTGTTCGCCAAATGGCGGAAAGCTCCTTGGAGTCGCCCTTGCCGGCAAGTTGCTCAGCCCGGCGATGAAGCGCATCCAAGTCTGCGGGATTTAGTGCCAACACTTTCTGGGGTGCAGCTTCGTCGGTTGTGGAAGCTGCGGCGAGTTGGGTCCGAGCAGATAAATATGCCCTAATAGGAGGATTGTATCCGGCTTTAAGGGTGAGGGAGGTTACGGAAGCGACTCTCTCGCCAGATGGATTCTTTAGCTCTGCTACATAAGGCCAGGCACCGGCGGAAAGCTTGGTCTCCCAAGAGACTTCAAAATAAATTGTGGTGTCGTTAAGTATGGGCAAGAGTGAGTTAAAACCACTTGTAGCCACTATTCCCATACCTCCCGCCGCAAGGTTCTGCGCCCAGGTGGGTGCGGCGTGATCGAGCGACCAGAAGCTCAGACGAACGTGATGCTTGCGATAGATCTCACCGAGCCAAGCAGCGACCCAGGTGTCATCTTTGTCAAAAGCCGGCAAGTTCCCCACAATGATGGCGTTCGCCCAATTGGTTGGGAGATTGTCGGTCATCATTCCCAGAGTTTCGATCAAGGTCAGCGGATCGCCAGAGGCATTACCAAGCGTGATTTGGGCCAAGGCGGCTTGGAGCTGCGCACTCGATGTCAAGGTAGTACTAAAGTTTCCGCTGGAACCAGAAACGGCCACCAATTGAAGATGGTGATTCGCCCAAAACGAGGCGCTTAGGGCAACTGTGATTTCGCGGCGCAGGCGTACAAGATCGGCGGCATTCAGGTTGTCGGTTAGGAGAATGATTGTGACATCATGCGCGGGAGTAACGTTGCTTAGGTGTGCGGGCACGCTGCCTTGCGGTGTGTTGACGGTGGTTACGCTGGCATCGCGAACAAGAGCAGGGGCCTCCCCGAAAGCTGCTGTGGCACTCCACAGCGCGAAAAAGATTACACAAAAAAGCTTACACCCCCGCAACGCGAAAAGCGTTTTCAACTAAGGTCCCCAGTGACGAAGTATAGCGGCTTACGCAATGGAAGTAAACGAATTAATTTTGATGTAATGCAAAAGCAAAGAGCCCAGCTCCAGCCGGAATCACCACATATTGACGGCCGTCTACGGAATACGTAATGGGCGAGGAATAAATGGCCGCGCCTAATTGGATGTGCCATAAATCTTTCCCGGTGCGCGCATCGAAGGCGATGAAATTTCCATCCGGGTCGCCGCCAAACACGACGCCACCGGCAGTTGATAGAGCTCCGCCCCAGGGTGGCGAAGAATAACGAAACTCCCACTTCTTCTCCCCAGTGAACGGATCTAACGCACGCATGGCGCCGGAAGTTTTTTCTCCTTTGGCAGGCACATAGACGCTACCAATAAAGTCATGTCCTTCATGGTACTTCTGCGGAGCGCCGGTGAACCAGTCACACTCTACGGAAGACGCCACATAGAGTAGTTTGGTCTGCGGATCATACGATGGCGAGAACCAGTTGGTGGCGCCAGTCGCTCCGGGGCACACGCGCGTACCTTCGGCGGTAGGCTCGCTTCCCGGCGCTACCACCGGCCTCCCATCCGCACCGATCTCCTTTGCCCAAGTTATCTCCGCAAAGGGTTTCGCAGAAAGGAATTGGCCAGAGGCTCGATCGAGTACATAGAGGAATCCATTGCGATTGGCCTGAAGAAGCAATTTGCGAGGTTTGCCCTGCCACTCGGCATCAACCAATACTGGGATCTGAGTTGAGTCGTAATCGTGCAAATCATGAGGAGTGAATTGGAAATGCCATTTGAGCGTCCCGGTATCGGCGTCCAACGCCAACATCGAGTTGCTATACAGGTTGTCTCCAGAACGATCGGCTCCGTAGTCACTCGGTGCGGGATTACCTGTCCCCCAATAAATGAGATTCAGCTCAGGGTCGTAGGAACCAGTCAGCCAAGCAGGTGCACCACCCGTTTTCCACGAATCTCCCTTCCACGTTTCGCCGCCGGGCTCATTTGGCGCGGGAACTGTATTGAACCGCCATAAACGCTTGCCAGTTTCTGCCGAATAGGCGTCGATGAAGCCACGCACCCCAAGCTCACCTCCCGCCACTCCCACAATGATTTTGTCTTTCACAACCAAGGGCGCCATCGTGAATACATATCCAGCGCGGTAGTCCGCAGCAGTCACATCCCAAATGACATTGCCAGTCTTGTTGTCAAAAGCAATGACATGCGCATCGAGCGTGGCCATGAACAAACGGCCGCCAAGAGCAGCAAATCCGCGATTCACCATGCCACAACAAGCTAGAATTTTGTCAGGCAGTGCTCTCTGATAGCGCCAGATAGCCCTGCCCGTGCGAGCGTCGATGGCAAACGCCCGGTTGTCTTGTCCAGTGCCGTAAAGAATGCCGTCGATCACCAGCGGAGTTGTCTCAAATTGTCCGAGCGATCCACTTTGAAAGACCCACTGCGTAGAGAGTTGCCCCGCGTTGGACGTGTTGATTTGATCGAGCGTGCTGTAGCGCCAGCTCCGATAAGTGCCTGAATAGGTCAGCCAGTTCTGCGGTTCTCGCGAGGAATTCAGAAGCCGATCGTTGGTCACTTGCGCCCAGCTGGGTGCTAGAAAGATTAGAGATAAAGCAAGTCTTCGTAAAATCGACAAATCATTCTCCTCGCAAGCTCGACAAGTACGCCAACAAGTTTTGCAGCTTTTCGGCGCTGAGCGTCTGGGGACCATAAACCGGCATTAATGAACGACGCTCATGCTTCACCTCCACCACATCCTTCTTCGAAAGGAGGTGGAGTTGATCATCTTCCCCTAAAAGCTGCAGCGAAAAAGCGTCTTCATTCTTTGCCACGCCCACAATCCGTTTGCCGCCTGGGAGAGTGACAATTACGGTGTCGTACTCAAGTGGAATGCCGTAATGATTGTTTGGATCGGTATATCCGAGACTGAGTTCTTTGCTTGGCTCGCGGATGGACTCTAAGAGGTAGGGAATAGAGCGAGCAGCGCCAGCACGGCTCAAATCCGGGCCCAAATGACCGCCCCTCCCTTTCACCATGTGGCACGAGGCGCATTTCTCTTTACCAAAAAACAGTCGCTCGCCCTGGGCGGCATCACCATTTAAAAGAGGCGGCGATGTCGCATTGAGTGATCGCAAGTAGGCGACCAACGTCCAGGTCTCACTGTCTTCGAAAGAATTCGCGGGCATTTCGGTTCCCGGAACTCCTTGACTAATGGTGCGGAAAACCGCTTCATCACTGCCGCCGTGAAGCCAGCGGCCAGCGGTCAGATCAGGCCCGCGTCCCCCGCCATGGGCATCCATACCGTGACAAGGAGAACAGTTCGCCCTAAAAAGGGAAGCGCCTTCGCGAATGGCCGCCGGATCACCATCAGAGGGATTCTTGACTGGCAACTGAGCGTTCAAACCACCGCACGTTAACCACAGACCGCAAATCATTAGGAAGTTTGCTTGCCGACGCATATAGAGCTTTTATCCTACCTCGGAACGCAGGTATGGTTCCAGCATAGTAATCTGACAAATGATATGGCGACGCAAACAGATTTCCCGCTACCAAAAGATTTGCCGAGGCCTCAAGACGACGGCGCCGCGAAACATCTCATTGGACTAAGAATGCCGAAGGTCAGCCTGCGGTCCACTGGTGGCCGGCTTGTCGACCTCTCGGAATTGTCAGCGCCTCGGACCATAATTTATTGCTACCCCATGACTGGCGTGCCCGCAAAGCCATTGCCCGATGGATGGGATGCAATCCCTGGTGCACGTGGCTGTACCCCGCAGACTTGTAGTTTTCGCGATCACCACGCGGAGTTGCGGGCATTGAACTCGGATGTCTTCGGCCTCAGCACGCAAAGCACCGCGTATCAATCGGAGATGGCCACGCGCCTTGAATTGCCTTTTGAAGTATTGAGTGATTCCGAGTTTGAATTGTGCGACGCACTTAAACTGCCCACTTTCGAAGTCGAGGGCGTACGGCTGTTAAAACGAGTGACCTTGATCCTCCGAGATGGTTATATTGAGCACGTTTTCTATCCGGTATTCCCTCCGAACGAAAGCGCAGAGCAGGTATTAAATTGGCTCAAACGGCGCTGAACCAATCTCGTAGCGGCCCTCTTGCGCGGCACAAGTCGCGGGGAACAAAGAGCGCGTCTCTCGAACAATTTTGTCCATCGTATCGTCATCGTGGTCGGGATCATGATGAAACAGCATCAATTGCTTGACGTTGGCAGCGGAGGCCATGGCAGCCGCCTCGCGAGGATTGCTATGGCCCCAACCGACGTGCGAAGCGTACTCACTCTCTGTGTACTGGGCATCGTAGATCAGCAGATCGGCATTCGATGCGTGCTCCAGCAACACTTTGTCTAAAGCCGGATTTCCATGTTCCATGTCTGTCGCAATGACAACGGCCGCGCCCTCGGATTCAATCCGATAACCCCACGCGCCTTGTGGATGATTCATTGGGAAAATCTGCACCCTAACGCCGTCGCACGTCACGCCCGCGGCGCCCAGTTGCTTAAATTCCCGATGTGACTTGGCAGCTTCAAAGTTGAATGGGAAATAGGGATAAGACATTTGCCGCTCCAAGCGTGCCCGCGTCTCTTCCGGAGCAATGCCTGAGTGGAAGACGATATGCTTCCCATTCTCGAAGAGAGGACTGAAATATGGCAGACCTTGAATGTGATCCCAATGAAAATGAGTGAAAAAGAAATCGATTTGACTCTCGGGCATACCAGCCAATTTGCGTCCCAGATTGCGAGCGCCGGTGCCAGCATCAAACACCAGCCTCTGACCATTGCCAGCGAGCACAGAAATACAAGTGGTGTTGCCGCCGTGGCGCAACTTATTCGCTTCGGCTGTGGGCAAAGATCCTCGGGCGCCCCAAACCTCCAATATCAACGGGCCCCGCTTCACTTGGAATCCCCCGGCACAGCCATTCTTGAGTTGAGCAGTTGATCTAAAGTAGATGGAGTTGGAAAGCCCTTCGGAGGATAACCGAAAGCTTTTTCGTATTCAGCCAGGAAAGCCTCGGGAACGCCGTCGACGAGAGGGCCGCGGAGCAAGTCCAACTTTGGACTCACGGCAAAATACATTTCCATCTGGCGTCCCTCTTTTATCGCTACCGGGCCACGCGGCTCACAGGCAATAAAGCGCTCTATTTTTTGAAAAGTGGTTTCCGAGACGTTCACTCGGCCAGGCTTGCCCGCCGATTCCATACGAGCTGCAAAGTTGACTGTGTTGCCCCAAATATCGAAAGCAAACTTACGCACACCGACAACACCCGACACGACTGGGCCGCTGTATAGCCCCAACCTGATTTTCCAGTTCACACCCTGGTCTGGCCTCGTTAGCCTGTTTACGACCTCCGCCATTTCGAGCGCCGCAAGTACAGCATCTACCGCGTGAGACGGGCGCAGATTCGGCAAGCCGCCCGCGAACATGTAAGCGTCGCCGATGGTTTTTAGCTTTTCCAAGCCATAGCGGCCAATGATTTCATCGAACGCCGTGAAGTACTCATTCAGAGCGGTAATCAGAGTTTCGGCTGAAAGCTTTTCGCTAGAAAGTGTAAAGCCTACAAAGTCGCTGAAGCATACAGTGGCGTCCTCAAACGTGGTGGGCTTCACAGTGCCGTTCGCGCGCAACTCCGTCGCAACGGGCTTCGGCAGAATGTTCAGCAGCAATGCTTCATTTTGATCGCGCTCTTTGCGCACCTCAACCGTGCGTTCCTCGACGACACCTTCCAGCCAGCGATTTTTGGCTTCGAGCGCGTTCAAGCGCCAACGCAGGATCAACCAGCCCGCAAAAAGAAAAACGAAAACGTAGATCGCGTAGGCCCACAAAGTACGATAAAACGGAGGTATTACGCGAAACGGAAACACAACTTCTCTGCCCTGCCTGCCGTGTGGGTCACGAGCGCGAACATGGAATTTGTAAGGGCCCTCAAAAAGATTGGTGTATTCCTTGTGAGTTTCGGTGGTCCAGTTTGACCATTTTTTCTCGTCGCCCTCCAATAAAAATTGGTATTCCAAAGCGGTCGGCGCTTCGTAGTAAGGGGCAGCGAATTCGAATCGTAAGCCGTTGTCACGGTGCTGCAGAGTTATGGGGTCGGGGCTGGAATCACCATTAAAAAGTGAGTCATTGTGGCCAATCACGGAAACGCGGCGCAGCAGGGTTGGCAATTCCTGATTAATCACGCGGAGATCGAGGTTTTCAAGACGGATGAGCATGCCACTCGGATCAGTGGCCCAACAGGTACCGTCAGGATCTAAGAATATTGACCAAAGTTCATCCGCTCCCGTTTGAATGAGCGGGGACGGATATGTGCGAAAACCAGCAGAGTCTTTCTGGAGGTATGCATCGTAGCCCTTGCCAGTAATCCACACGTTTCCAGACGGGGTTTCACGAACGATGGAAACCGACTTGGAACCATCTGAATATTGCGGCCCAAGTTCGGTATCGGGCTCCAGGCGGCCGGCGTTTTCGGAGAATCGCAAAAGCCCCTTGGCAGTTGCAATCACCGCGTGGCCACGAAACCAATAGGCGTATTTGAGCCCAGACGCGATGCCATCGGCTGTGGTGAACTGTTGAACTCTTGGAGAATCCTGCGAAAAATCTATGTGCCAGATCGCCAAATTGGTCGTCGACCAAACTGTCCCGTCGCTATCTTCAACGGCAGTGATAAATTCTTGCCCTTTCACACCCACCGGCTCCTCGGATTTCCAAGTGCTTCCTAAACTGCGCCATTTGCGAACGCCACCGAGGCCAGCGGTATACATAACGTTCGGATCGCGCCGCGAAAAGCAAATGTCATAAATGATACCGGAATCAGGCGCCGATAGTTTTCGGGCTGTACCGCTTGTGATGTTGTAGAGGCCGCGGTCGCCGCCCGCAAAGATCTCGTTGCCGTGCGCCGCCAGAGCAACTACCTGCTCGTGAAGATCCTTTATTTCCTCGAACGCAGGTTCCGCCCCATCCACAGCGCGCATCTTAAAGGCTCCGCGGGCCGTGGCAACATACATAGAATTGCCAACCCTGGTTTCGAAAAGCGCATTCCCATGCAGACCCTGCGCTTCGCCAAAGGTCGAGAGTCCTCGCACAAAACGAGATATGCCGCTGTTTGTGGTTACCCAGATGCCATGCTGGCGGTCTTCGTAGACTGAGGTAACCCAGTCACTCGCCAGTCCAGACTCCTTACGGATTACACGTTCTAGGGCGCCCTGGCGGCTCAATAAAACCAGACCGCCGCTCTTCGTGCCCACCGCGACGTCGCCGCCAGATAATTGCGTAATACAGAATACGTTGGATTGCAGCAAGTAAGAGCTAGCTGCATTGTTGAACGGCGTAATTTCGCTAATTGCGAAATTGAACAAGCCACGTGCCGATGCAATAATCGGCTGCTCCCCTGGTGCAAAGGCGACTCCGCCGTGCAACAGGTCGGAGTCTCCGGTCGGGCCCGCCACGAAATCGTCCTTCTGGAGCCGCCGCAGACCTTGGTCGCTCGTGGTTGCATACAACTCTCCGTAGGCGGTGAAGATCCGTCCAAAGTGTGCACTTGCACGCCAGACCTTGAGTTCGCCGCTGTTCGAATAGAAGAAGATCTTGAAGCGCGTTCCAAAGTAGACACCGGAAGAAGTCGGCAAGACATTCCAGACATCTAGAAAATCTTGGTCGGCCTTTGGAACCTTGATTGGAACGAATTGAGTATCGCCGTGCTCGTCCGGAGCGAGATAACCAAAGACACCCCGTCCGCCAACATAGACTCGGCCGCGGGCGTCCACTGCCAAACTGCGCACACTATTGCCGTAGGTAACGTGAATCAGACGCCAGAAGACGCCATCGAATTCCAAAATGCCGTCGTTATTACCGAAGTACATAACGCCCCGCGAATCTTCCGCTATGGTCCAGTTCTGCGGATTGGCGTTGTATGCCTTGGCAGAATAGTTTTGAAAAACGAACGCGCCGGTTTCGGGCCGCAGGGAAGCGAACAGGGGAGTGGCCGTAATAAAAACAACCAGCGCCCAAACTAATTGCAGCTTAGCGAACAACGAAAATACGGTTCTAGAAGTAATCGTTTTATTAGTTTATCGGGCAGTCAAGCTGCTTAAGCGCGGCGACGCCTTTTTAGACCGTAACCGCCCGCGACAGTGAGCAGCCCGAGCAATACCACGCCTGCCGAAGCGGGCTCCGGGGAGCTAACGACAACGGCTTCACTATCGAGTCCGTTGAACGATGCACCGGTAGTGCCGCCCGTCAGGGTGAAAACTATTCCAACTTCTTGGGACGTGGTTGCGGGTTTGGAAAAGACGATGCTGTTCGTTTCAGGGAAACCGGTGCCCGGGGTCCCGACAGTGAGACTCTGCGCCGGAATGCTACCCAGACATAAACCGTTGCCAATATACGACGAATCATTGCAGAAGTATTCGGTTATAACGATGGTGCCGGTGACATCGAGCCCAAGGTCGCCCCCAGTGATGACAGGCGCAGGATCAATGATGGTGTCGTAATCGATCTCGAAATTCACGGTTTGGCCAACAGCAGCAGTGACTGGGCCAAACGAAAAGCCGCTGCCGCCCGGCGTTACGCCAATGGCGGATGCGGCAGGCGCATTGGTGCCGGGAATGTAGCCGAAGTTAAAGTAGTCAAGTATGCCGATGGCGCAGCCACCAGTTGCCGGCGGGTTAGCGGTTAGGCTTATGTAGGAAGCCAATGAACCCGTTGAGCAAGAAGGTAGAGTCGACGTTGCAAAGAGCGCAGTTGCTGACCCTGCAAAAAAGAGAATTGTAAGATTCTTCACTACAGAAAACGACGAGCGCATGACTTAATAGCCCTCCGAACGGCAATAAACGCCCTACGACTATAACAGCGTGCGATACAGTCTCGAAAGTCTTGCCAGTAATAGAGCGTAAGTACTAGGACCTTGTCAGTCAATTCGCATGGCAACAATGGTCATGTCGTCGTGCTGCTCGGCGCCGTTCGCCCATTCGTCGGCGGCCTCAACCAGCGCGTCATTGACTTCTTTCACCGAAGACTGGCGATGCGCCAGCAGAACTTCGTCAATCCGCTCTTCGTCCCAGAACTCGCCATGGCTGTTTTTTGCTTCACTGATTCCATCAGATATGCAAACAAGCAGCGAGCCTGGCCTTAAAAATACTCGTCTCTCGGCGTAGCTGCCGCCTTCAATAATTCCGATGGGCAGATTGGTGCCGGTTGGCCGGTCAATTTTGCCTTCCGGCGAAACGATGAATGCCGGAATGTGGCCGGCGTTGACGTAACGAATCTCTTTTCGGTCGGCGCTAACTACGCCGCAGAAGAGCGTAGAGAAGCGGTCATCGCTGGAGCTCCGATGGACAGCTTCGTTCAGTTCCTGCACAACGTACCGCAAATCCTCGGAACTCCTGGTAAGCAAACTGCGCAGTAATGTGTGAATGCTGGCCATCAGCACAGCGGCGGGAATCCCCTTGCCGGAAACATCGCCTAAAGTAAAAGCGAAAGAGCCGTTTTCCAAAGGCAGCAGGTCATAGTAATCGCCTCCAACACTGCGCGCTGAACGGCAAAAGCCGCTGTATTCTATTCCAGAGGCTTCACCATGCACTGGCGGTAGCAAGCGCATTTGGACATCGCGCGCTATATCCAATTCGTGCCGAAGCAGACGGGCCATCTCGGCTTCGCTACGCAGACGCTCCGCTTGAATGGCCGAAGCCGCATAAACGGCCATCAAACGCAGAAGTTCGGAATCCTGTTCTGTAAAGCCACCGGGCTTGTTCAGCACCTGGAGTGCGCCAATCACCTCGTCATCGGCGCGCAGCGGAACACACAAGACCGACTCCGTCTTGTAACCGCTAGTCTTATCCATTTCGCGGTGAAAGCGCCGATCGTTACTTAGGTCATTCGCAAGAATAATCTCGTTCTGCGCGATACATGCGCCCACTAAGCCTGTCGATTTTGGGATTCGAACTTCACCGATGCCATCCGCCACGCGCGTCCAAAGCTCGCCTTTAGCTTCGTCGATGAGCCAAACACTTGAGCGGTCACCATCGACCAAATCACGAGCCAACGCAGCATTTAGCCCAATGAGCGCAGAGATGTCCTGTTCTTTGCTAATTCTCGCTGCGTGCTCAAGGATGACCCGGGTGATGTCGCGGCCAGGCACTTTCGCCGGGTGTTCGATCTTTTGCCCCATTTCCTCACTTTGGACCATGACTGGATTAGTGCGCTAAAACTGCCAATCGTTGTATACGCCCGTATTCATTCTCTCCAAGTTAACGTGCAATTGCCTAGTACTACCAGAATGATGTTAAACGGCAAACCAAAGTTGGCGCGCTTAGCACCTAGAACATCGACCAGTAATAGGTGTAGAAACCAATCCAACAGATAATCAATAGCCCCAGAGCAACCGCCGGAGCAGCCTCTATCTGGCGGCGAAACGCCATACCTAGCAGTGAGGCTATCCCCCAACTGGCTAGAAATCGTCCAAGGCGGCTCGGCAAGCTTGCAGCCATGAAAAGTTCAAAAGGAGCGTGATGAGGCGCATTCACGGCATAGGTTTTATATGGAACGCCGGTAAACGATCCAATAAACATTGCCAAAAGGCCGTGCTGCTGCAGCTGAAGTTCGGCTTTGTCAACTAGCCGGGCCTTTATGAAAGGGACGTTCAGAATTAAAGTCTTCGCTTCGTCTGGATATTTATCAGCCGCGGTGTAGAGTAAAGCGCCACCCAATAAGGCGCCAATTAAAACAGCCACCAACTGCCCAAAAGATCGCCGCGGGGAATACAGGGCTGAAGCCGTCAGGATTATATCGGGTACCAGAAAGAAAATGGTCGACTCAGCCAAGCCCCACAAAGCGCCAATCCAGATGCGCGACAAGCTGCGTCCCCACTCATCGCATCTTTCAAATTCCAGTTCGTCACTCATTAGTTGCTTTCTTAGTGTAGGCGGTCGGTCAGTGCTCTCTCCTAAGTGCCATGGTGGCGCGCACATGGACGGTGTAAGCCTGCAGGACGAGTAGCACCGCCAACACGATATTCTGCCAAATTCCCGTAGGCACG
>Ga0182012_10002330_pt1 | contig 20551 bp, 17 predicted proteins | sample 612S2SmetaG_FD_120486 | JGI IMG/M metagenome (GOLD analysis project Ga0182012, IMG submission 120486) | Permafrost microbial communities from Stordalen Mire, Sweden - 612S2S metaG | ecosystem: Environmental > Terrestrial > Soil > Wetlands > Permafrost | place: Sweden: Stordalen | collected...
GAATCTCCAATGTACCTCCAGAGCAAGCCTTTTTTGGAGAGTTCAGCTATTCCCTTGAGCACGGCCAGGGGCGAGGGAAAGACTTTCGTCGCTGTCCAAACGATCGAGTAGTGCCACAGCGCCAGAAACAAAGCCAGCGCCAGCAGCGGCCAAAAGAACTTCTCCCACTTTTTGGGCTCAGCGAGTGAGTTCATATTTTATGCGCCAAACCAAGCTGTTCAAAGATGCCATTGCGTAGTTCCAGATAACGCACCGAACTAAGATCGCGCGGGTGCGGGATATCTATAGTGACAATCTGCTGAATTGTGGCGGGACGGTCACTCATCACTGCCACACGGTCCGCAAGTTGAACCGCCTCTTCGATATCGTGCGTAACAAAAACGACTGTGTTGCCCTCCGCCTCCCATATACGCAGCAATTCACTGCGCATGGTGAGGCGTGTAATAGAGTCCAGGGCTCCGAACGGTTCATCCAGCAGCAGCATGTCCGGGTTTACCGCCAAGGCGCGTGCCACTTCGAGGCGCTGCTTCATTCCTCCAGAGAGTTCGGCCGGATAGGCCTTCTCAAAACCTGTAAGTCCCACCATCTTGACGTAGTGAGCAATCCGTTGCTCGCGTTCATGGCGCGGGACGTTGAAGAGACCAAATTCGATGTTCCCTTCTACTGTGAGCCAGGGAAAGACACCGCGCTCCTGAAAAACAAAGATACGGCGAGGGTCAGGGCCAGTTACCGCCTGACCATCAATCCGTATCTCGCCACTCGTCGGAGACAAAAAGCCAGCCATGGCACTGAGTAGCGTTGACTTGCCACAGCCAGAGGGACCCACAATACACAGAAACTCTCCCTGGGCGACCTCTAAGTTAATGTCGCTCAAAACAGGCGTGGTCTTACCGTCACGCGTAAATGCCATACTGATGTGCTGCGCAGCTAGTTTTATCGGTTTTGGTGGCACTAATCCTCCGAAGTTCCCCAGCGAAGCGATTTAACTCCCGCCAGTGAACGCATCCCTAAATCGAGGAGCAGGCCAATCACTCCTATGACAACCATGCCCGCAACCACAAGATCGTAGCGATTGCCTGCGTTGCGCGCATCAATGATGAGAAACCCGAGGCCGGAGTTCACCGCAATCATCTCCGCCGCCACTACTACCAGCCAAGCCAACCCCAAAGTAATACGCAGGCCGGTAATCAATTGGGGCATAACGGCCGGATATAAAACACGATAAATGAGGGTCGCTTGACTCAGACCAAAATTCCGCCCGGCGTTTATGTAGACAGCAGGGACGTTTTGAACACTATTCATGGCTGTTAAAAGCAGCGGGAAAAAGCAACTGATAAAAATCAGAAATACGGCTGCTCCATCTCCGACGCCAAACCAAAGGATTGCGATGGGAATCCAGGCGAGCGGAGAAATAGGGCGCAAGATCTGAATTAATGGGTTAAACGCTAGTTCGGCGCGCCGGTACCAACCGATAATCAGGCCTAGTGGGATTGCCAATACCGCAGCCGCAGTGAAGCCCCATGTCACTCGGAAGAGTGAGGCAACGGCATATTTCAGCAAGAGTCCGTGCTGCGCCAAGTCGATAAGGCCGTCGAACGTCTCAAAAGTACTTGGCAAAACGTGAACCGATTGCCGGCTTGCGGCTATTTGCCAAAGGATAAGGAGAACTGCAATTAGTACGAGTGGCCGTAGCCTTATTAAGAGCACCCGAGATCCCGAGGGCCGGCTGCCACTTTGGCGAGAAGCTTCACATGAACCCGCTTCCATTGGCGAAAGTGCATTTGAACCGCCAGTAACATTTCGAAATGGTAGCAGTTCGCAGCGCGGCTGTCCTCAAACATTGGATGGAGTTAATTCTCCATCGTATGTTTGGCTACTGGCCCGTTTAAGACTATTCAGTCAAGTTCAGCGCCCTTCCCCTACGTTTAAGGACAGGCTCTCCTCCAACAACGCACGCGCATCTCGAACGGCCTCCAGGAGGCGCTTGGAACGGACGGTGAACACGCGAAAGTCACCAATGGACATAGATTCAGCGTCGGCGATTTCTCCTCCGACGCCGATCGCACAAGCACCGGCGCGGATATACTCGGCGCAATTGTCGAGACCCACTCCACCGGATGCGATGAAGTTGGTGGCCGAGTATTGACCTCGGAGCGATCGCAAGTAACGAGTTCCACCCGCGGCGAAACACGGGAACAATTTCACAGCATCGGCGCCACTAGCCGAGGCGATTTGCACTTCGGTTGGAGTCAGGGCTCCCGCAAAGATTGCAAGCCCGAATTCTTGTGCTTTAGCGACGCATTCGAGGCTAAATCCAGGAGTGACAATAAATTGCGCCCCCGCCAGGGCGGCCTGCCTTACACCTTCCGCATCAACGACTGTGCCCGCACCAATCAACATCGACCTGCCGTGTTCGGTGGCCACGGCATCCAAAACATCGAGGGCGCCTCTTGGGGCGAGAGAGACTTCGATAATGGCTACTCCACCCTGGAGGATGGCTTCTGCGGTTCGCACCGCCACATGGCTATTGGCGGTGCGAATCGCTGGAATGACACCCGTGTCGGAAACGCGCCTGAACGTATCTAGCTTGGCCATAAGCTCGCTGAGCTACTCTTCATAAAATTCTGCCTCTGCCTTGGGCAGTTTATCGCTTTCTCGTGCAAACCAAACATAGAGCGTAGGTAGGAGAAAAATGCTCAGCATTAACTCGCCGATCAGACCTCCCACAATGACAAGTGCGAAAGGCCGCTGCGAGTCGGAACCGATGCCGTGCGAAGTAGCAGCAGGAAGAAGCCCTAAAGTAGCAACCAGCATCGTCATCATAATAGGCCGCAAACGGAGGACGGCACCTTCGATGGCAGCATCTTCTGGAGTATGGCCTCTGGCACGTAGCTGGTTAATGTACTCCACCATGATGACGCCGGTTTGCACGGAGACGCCGAAAAGCGCCAGGAATCCTACTCCCGAAGAAACGCTAAAGTTTGTATGGGAAAGGTGAAGCGCAATGATTCCACCTATGGGAGCCACCATCACGTTCGTGAAGATGAGCATGGCCCATTTCAGAGAGGTGAACATGGTGTAGAGAATGACGAAGATCAGCATGATTGTTAGGGGAACGATAATCGCCAAGCGAGCTTGCGCGCGCTTCTGGCTTTCGTATTCGCCCTCCCAATCCAAGTGATAACCGCGCGGCAACTTAACTTGGGAGTTCACGTTCTTGATGGCTTCTTCCACCGCACCGCCGAGATCGCGTCCGCGCACACTATACTTAATGGCGATGTAGCGCGAGTTTCCTTCTCTATAGATTTCAGATGCACCGTCGGCCACGTTAATTTTGCATAGCTGGGCTAGAGAAACTCTTTCGCCAGAGGCGGAGAGCAAGCGGATGTCCTCAATTTCTTCTTTAGTGCTGCGATAGCTCGGCAGGTAACGTAAGACAAGGTCGTAGCGAGCCTCGTTCTTGAGAACTTGGGTCAGGGCGTTTCCACCTACGGCGGTCTGAATGGCATCCTGTACGTCTGCGACATTCACCTGATAACGAGCCGCTGCCTGACGGTCCACGACCACATTCAGATTTGGCTGACCTAACACTCTAAAGACGCCAAGGTCTGTGATGCCGGGGATTTTGCGCATGACCGCAACAATTTCGTCGCTCTTTTCTTCTAGAACTTTGAGATTTTCTCCGAAGATCTTGGTGGCCAATTCGCCCTTCACGCCGCTGACTGCTTCTTCCATGTTGTCCGAGATGGGTTGGGAGAAGTTCCAAAGTACGCCGGGGATCTTTTCTACTTCTTTATCCATGGCGGCAATGAGCGCTTCTTTATCCTCATGAAAAGCAGGACGCCATTGCTCTTTTTGTTTTAGATCTACGAAATATTCGGTGTTAAAGAAGCCGGTGGTATCTGTGCCATCATCTGGACGACCAACTTGACTTGTGGTTTGGATTACTTCCGGGAAGCGTGCAAGAAGAATTCTTACTTGATCGGATACGCGGATCCCTTCAGTGGGCCCGGTGCTGGGCGCCAGGGTGCCGCGAACCCACAAGGCGCCTTCGTCTAAGTGGGGCAGGAACTCAGATCCAATGGTGCCGGCCAGCCAGAAGGCCCCGATCATGAGTGACCCTACAAACCCTACAGTGACATAGCGGGTTTCAATGGCCAGGCGCACTAGCTTGCGGTAACGATTTGTCAGCCAGGTCATCACCGGGTTGTGCCATTCACGAGTGCCCTTGGGAAAAAAGAGGCTCGCTAGTACCGGGGCAATGATCATTGAAAAGATCAAGGCTCCTAAGAGAGCAAAGGCTACGGTCCAGGCCATTGGTTTGAACAAACGACCTTCAACACGTTGTAGCGTGAAGATCGGAATGTAAGCGGTGATGATAATTCCGATTGCGTAGAAAACCGGCCGCTGTACTTCGTGTGCGGCATCTGCGATCTTTTGTTTCGGTGTACGGTTACGGGGATCAGGATGAGTGAGGTGGCGAATGATGTTCTCCACCATGACGACTGCGCCGTCGACCACCATGCCGAAATCTAACGCGCCGAGCGATAAAAGGTTTGCGGGAATTCCTTTGAGTTGCAGGCATGTGGAGGCGAATAGCAGAGCAAACGGAATAGTCAGGGCCACAATAATGGCACCACGGACATTGCCCAAAAACAGGAACAAGATAACGACAACAAGGATGATGCCCTCAGTGAGGTTATGCAATACGGTGTGAGTCGTGAAATGAACCAGGTCGCTTCGATCAATAAAGGGAACGATCTTCACACCAGGAGGCAGAATGAGATCGTTCATCTCTTTGACTTTCTCGTGAATCCCTTTGAGCGCGGTGTCGGCGTCTGCTCCCTTGCGCAGCAGCACGATTCCAGCCACCACGTCGTCATTATCAATGATCTTGCCGTCTTCCTTGTGGATCGCGTGGGCAAACTGACCCAGTCGAATTTTCGGCCCTTGTGAAACAACCGCGATATCTTTCACGCGCAGCGGTGTGCCGCTTTTAGACATGATGACGGTTTGCTCGATATCATGAACACGCCCCACCAAGCCCACTTCGCTAACGTTAATTTGTTGCAATCCGGCTTCAATGAAGCTGCCGCCGGCGTTTGTGTTGTTTGCAGTAAGCTGCTGTTCAACCTGACCAATGCTCAGGCCATAAGCGACTAACTTGTTCGGGTCGATACGGACTTGATATTCACGAGTGGGTCCTCCAAAGCTGGCAACGTCAACAACGTTGGGCACGGCTTTGAAATTCTTTTCAACAACCCAGTCTTCGAGTGACTTCAATTCCATCGGGTCGTATTGCGGGTTAGTGCTATGCAGCGTGAAGAAATAAATCTGACCTACCGGGCTCCAATCTGTACCCATTTGGGGCTGCACACCAGTAGGCATAGTGACTTGGGAGAGACGCTCCAGCGCGCGCTCACGGTTCCAATTGTTGTCTGATTCATCGTCGAAAATCAGTTTTACATCGGAAAGTCCGAAGAGAGAGAACGAACGCAAGTGAACCAAGTGCGGTATACCATTCATGCCGTTTTCCAGCGGAACGGTCACCTGCTGTTCAATCTGTTCGGCCGAAATGCCTGGCCATTGGGTGATGACTTCTACGTAGTTGTCGGCAACATCCGGATAAGCTTCCACCGGGAGTTGGTGAAATGATACGGCGCCCCAGATGAACAGCACCAACGCTATCGCTACGATAACTAGTCTATTATTTAAGGCGAAGTCGACAGCGCCACGCAGCATCTACTGTTCCACCGTGTTCTGCAATACGAGAGCGTTGGTGACGACCTTTGTTCCTGGATCGATGCCGGATGTAATCTCTTGAAGATTGCCAGGCAGCATGTTGCCAGCCGCTACTTCGATCCGTTTGAATACACCCGACTTAGAGGACGGAGTGTAGATCCAATCGCGATCGTGCAGATGAAGAACGGCCGTAGCTGGAACGGAGGCGTGCGCCACTTTTTGCTGTCCGTGGAAGGCAGCGGTTACGAACATGCCTAGCCGCATGATGGCTGGGTTTTCCACTTCCAGCCTTACTTTGGCCGTGTGGATATTGGGATCCATGATTTGCCCTATGTTGCCGATTCGCGCTTTCAGGACTCGGTCAGGATAGGCGTTCAAATGGATGTCGGCAAACTCTCCGAGGTGCACCTGAGACAGGTCGTTCTCGTATACGTCACAAATGATCCAGACGTGAGACATATCGGAGATGGTGAAGGGATTCGGCGCGGACAGGGCTTGCACTCCGGCAGCGGCAGTAATTTGTTGATCGGTGATGGTTCCCGAGACCGGGGCATACACTTCAACAATTCCGGATGGATGAGCTGGGTCAGAGCCGAGAATGTGAAGATGCTCAGTGGTTGTTTCCACATCGACCACGGCGTTGTCCTCCGCGTTTTGCGCGGTTTCTAAGCTGCTCTTTGGGATAGCCCCGTCGTTGTAGAGTAGCTTGGCGCGATCAAGCTGAATCTTTGCGAGTTCTTCGTTCTTGATCGCTTTTCGGTAGTCGGAGTAGGCGCCGGCAATGTCGGTGCTTCTCACTTTGAAGAGCAGCTGGCCCTTCTTGACTTGGTCGCCAAGACGGGCGTCGATTTCCACAACCCGACCGGTTGCCACAGATGGCACTGGAATCTGGCGTGACACGTCGGGACTCACTACACCGGTAGCATTCAACTCCGATGAAGCAAGATAAGAGCCAGCCTCGCTCACGGGGAATTGATCTGGATGATCGACTTTGAAGTTGTTGGCATCCATATCGGGCTCGACGACGGCATCATGCGGCCCGGTGTCGGAGGCGTGTACATCTGATTGTTTGCCACAACCGGTTGTTGTCAAAGTGGCAAGCGCCAGTGACAGAAGAATTAATCCAGCAGCAGTTCCTCTGTTTGAGAGCGAGCTGAAGGGAAATGTGCGACTCATTGTAGAACCTCCCGACCGACGGCCATATTCATTTGAGCAGCCGCTGTCAAATACGAGCCAATTAAATTCAGGTACGCCAAGCGGGTATCCCGGTACGCTTTCTCGGAGTCGAGTAAATCCAATAAAGACGAGCCGCCGTTTTCGTACGCAATCCTGATCCTGTTTCTGTTGTCTTCGGCCAGCGGCAGATACTTCGCTTTGTAAGGTTTGAGCAGATTTAGATTTTGAACGATAGTCCAGTAGGCCGAATCGACATCGCTGAAGACCTGTGCTTCGTTGGCGTCGCGTAGGCGCTCGTTTCGGCCTACGTCTAAATGGGTCCTGGCCTTTTCACCCTGGTTTCGATCGAAGATGCGCAACGGAATACTGACGCTGCCGCCGATTGTTTCGTTTGCGTAGGGGTTACTGAAGGAAGGATTGTGGGAGTACCAAACGCTAAACGTTGGATCGGAAGATCCATTTGCGACAGCCAGGTTGTACGTAATCTTCGCCAACTCGACATTCTGGAGAGAAGCCTTCAAGTCGGGTCTCGCTTCGAGCGCAGCACTGCGGAATTCCTCAAGCGGTTTCATCGATTCACTGAAATCGAACGTTCCGCTCACGTCAACTTTCTCAATGGGCGTTCTCTCGTTCAGAAGCATCAAAAGCTGGATCTTAGCTGTTCGGAGATTCACGCTGGCTGTTTCGTAGTCGGACTCAAACTGGACGCGCTGCAACTCTAGACGGTTCAAATCTACCTGCGCCATGTCTCCGGCTTTCAAGCGCTTTCGATTGATTTCTAGTTCGTGATCCCAGTATTCGAGATTTCCAATCGCGTTCTGCAGGACAGCCTTCGCTTGCAGAGTTTGGACGAAAGCGTTACGCAAATTGAACAACAGGTTCCGCTGCTGATCCTGATAGGTCGATTCTGCAATGGCGGTGTTTTCTTTCGCTTGGTCGCGCCGCAATTCACGTTTATGTTGGCGTTCGTGTAAGTAACTGATGCCAGGAGTTTCTACTACACCGCTGAACGGAGTCCAAACTCCCTGGTTGCGATTGATCTGAACACCGTCGGCCGTTAATGAGAGATCCGGATTGGGTCGGAGGTAAGCAGTAATTTCGGCAGCCCTGGATTCTTCGATGCTGAGTTCATCGGCTTTGAGAGTGGGATTAACCTCGCTAAAGCGATCGCGAATCTCTTCCCATGTGTATACTTTCTGCGCCTCGAGAGAGTTAGCGCAAGCACAAACGAGTACGAACCAAAAGAACAGGTGCAGTTTTGAATGTCGTTCGTTGTAATAAATTGTCGTTTCGTTATTCATCTTGAAGTTTCGAAGGGCACCTGTAAATGACACTCAAGTCCGGATCTTGGTTAAGGACGCAGTTCGCTTAGAATTTGGACTAGTAGATCTGCGGTGAGTTTTACGGATCGCTCTACTCTTCACCGCCGATCGTTTCGCCTCCCTTACTAAAACTCTGCTGGCAACAGACCAGCCCGCAACCATCAGGACAAAAGCAAATAGCGCAAATGCAAACAAACCAACAACAAAACTGATAAGGTCATCCATCGTGAGTTGAGATTGCTGGAGTCATCGGGGAATGTCGCACGCAACAGATCCAGCCAAAGAATATGCGGCGCAAAACGGGGCGACACGTGTACTTCTTGAGTGTAGGGAGGATATCAGGACATTTCAATTGCTCCTCCTCCAATTTGAAGAATCTTTCGGCTATATCTTTCGGCTAGTAGATCGTTGGTCTGATCTCCTCGTGCATAATGCACAGCGAATCGGTTCCTCCTTTTTAGAGTTAAGTATCGCTTTGTAAGACATAAGGAAGCAATGTGACAAATGGCAAAAAAGGGAGCGGATCTTTACGGGAGGTCACCTATGTTGACAGTTAGGTACTGTTTTCGTAAGAACACTCTCGGTATTTCGTAAGGATTATGTAAAGAACGGAACTGAGATCCCTACAATTCGAGTTTTCCTTGGAGGAGCATTTCCGGCGGATAGAAATATTGCGCCAGGTAGAGCCGCCCAACAAGTGCCACAAATTCGAGCCGTTTGTCGTCTGCCGTGAGGCGCGCGGTGCGTGGAAAGAAGAAAATGATTGTGGCAACGGAGCTGCCGTTTTGGCGGACCACTACCCGCGACGGTTGAAGATCTTTCTTTCCCTCTTCTTTTAGTTCAGCGTTGCGCTTCAAGGTATTAGCTAAAACTTTAAGGTCCACGTTGTACATCGCGCCCTTCAGCGGCACGTTATAGACGGCAATGGCGTAGTCTTCTCCATCAAGATCCGGAGCGTCTTCGTCTTTGGCTTTGATCTGTGCGGTGCGCACGGGCAGCGCGCTTTCCCAGCGGACAACAATTTTGCGCGGGATGCCGTTAGCATCAAGATCGGTTCTGTCAGCTGCGCGATCTTTCGGATGTATCCCGGTTAGATCGTTTAGATCCAGGCCCGAACTCTTGCCGCCCCCTTCGGCGGTCATGTTTCCTCCATCTCTTCGTTGCCACTCACTCAAGCCTGGGAGTAACGTTGGCTTTATGTATTTAACCCATGGAGATGAGGCTAAAAACTCTTTAGCGTCAGCCTCCGTCCATGCGGGCAAGGCCTTGGAGGTCCAAGCGGGATCTGAGGCCGTCAATAACAATGCGACCGGAAAAACGAGCATGGTTTTTGTGATCAGGTTGACTTTCATATTGTGATCCGAAACTCAAAAGGGCGCGACGCGCTTTTGCCGGCGCGCCGCGCTAGTCACACACTTCAAACTTAACTACAAACGCACCAACAAGGCAAAGATCCAGCGTCGTTCCTGCTTGCGCAGGTCGGGAGACCAGCCCGGCGTAATCGACCCGGGATTGCCATTGTTACCGCCGGGAGGAGTAATGCCGCCCGGTCCGGTAAAGTAAGGAACGTCGGCGCCACGTTGGGTAAATTCCAAACGCCAGGTAACGAATTGCGTGGGCATCCAATCAAAGGTAGTTTGGAAATCGTATGCCTTGAACTGCTGGCCTGGATTTTCCGTGAAGTAGGGAGTACCGGTGCTGGCAGTAGCACCGTCAATCGGCGGCAATAACACTAGATAGCGACCTGGGTTGTTCATCCAACCGCCGCCCACTGTTGCGCCGAATTTGTCTCTGTCGAACCACCAGCGATGATAGAGCATTCCACCCACGAAATTCTGTGCGGGTGTCGCAGCCTTGCCATGGGTACAAACAACTTTCTGTCCAGGCGTTGTGCCGATCACAACAGTCTGACCGCCGCCCGTTTCGCAGCCTATGTCGAAGGTAAATGAAAACGCCATACGGTGCATGAACTTCTTGGGATTGTCGTAATACTTGTATTCCATGCTGTCGTCTTCGTGAGAACGGGTTCTATGCGTGAAAAGCGTGTCTTCGCCCGCGGTATATGTGTTGAACACAAAATCCCACTTTTCCGATGGACGCCACAGAATCTGCCCACCTACGCCTTGACGGCCGTTGAATTTGCCGTAGGACTGCCAGCCATTGATGAGCCATGGCTCAAATTTGAGTTTGTTGGTAGGAAAATACTGCACTCGAAAGCCATTGAAGAACCAAGGCGTGTTTGATGATACGTACGAAGGCTGGTAGGACCAATTGTCGAAGCTGTAGTAGCTGAACAATCCGATGTACGACATGAAGATGCCGGCCTGAATATTGACGCCGTGTTTGTAATTGATGTGGTAGCCGCCGTAGCCTTCGGTTAGGTATCGGTACGCGTCGGCGATATCCCACTGACCCACAGTGGGACTGGCGTCATTGCGCGGAGTTGCGGTAGCCACCGCCCCCAATTGTGATAAAAAACGAGCTTGTACACCTTCCCAGTGGAAGTCACCGCCCAAGTTCAGCTGCTGAAGAACAAACTCTCCCGTTCGCGTTCCTTCAGTGGTGCCTCCCAAACTGTGATCAATCGGATGATTGTAATCGTAGATGTAGTTACTATCCCAGCGGAATTCGCCCGTGAAGTACTTTCCGTCGAAGACCGAGTCATGATTTCGTGGAACTGCGTTCATCCACGTAAAATCACCGAAGGCAAATGGTGTTTCGAGATCGACCGGTGGTGTAGTTGGAGGGGCCGGCGCTGCGCCTGCTGCCGATGGAGCCGGAGCGCCAGGAGCAGCGGGCGCTGCAGGATTACCAGCAGCCTGTGCCGCAGGTTCTGGAGGTTTTGGTTTATTCAATTGTTGTTCTAGTTGATCGATTCGTTGCTTCAGATCGTCAATCTGTTTCTTCACGTCCGCTGGAGGCGGCGAATCCGCGGCTTGGGCAAACGCCGACTGGCTAGCCCAATTCAGTCCGAGCATTGAGACAAATACAACGCTCAGGATCTTCCTTCGGAAAGTCTTTCTCATGGTTTACTTCTCTCCCTATGGATCAAGTTTTGTGGTGCGTTACTTGGGGGCTTTCTGTGCTGCGCAAGGAGCACTCTTTCACCGACAGTTGCGGTGCCTCTACCAAACTCGGGTGAGGATTGACGAGATCAGGGATCGACCTCTCGGTCCTGGTTAACCCCTGCTTCAAATACTTGTTGGTCAGTATGAACTGAGCAATGATGAGAAAGCAATACAAGTCATCAAGATCAACTAATAATGTTTTGAATCGAGATTAGTGGCAAAAATCTATAACTCCTCACACTCACGCAAGCACACGCTCACGTTTTCTTTACAAAGTCTTTATGTCCCCCTAGATGTGTTTTTGGAGAGTGCTGTCTTCATTGGGAAAGTGAACTCCTATAGCTCCCATCCACGTTGCTGTGAGATAAAGGCCGCATAAAGTTGGCTGCGATTTAGAGAGTCGAGTGTGAGAGCGTAAAGACCGGCTTCGCGATTCCTTTATGCCTTCTTTATGACTCGCATCCTATGCTCTAGTTGCTTGACAGACTCAGCCGGACACATTTTGGTCGTTGACGATGAAGCATCCATTCGACAGGTCTTAAAAACAACCCTGGCCGCATTTGGATTTAGCACAGATGAAGTTGCCGACGGAGAAGAAGCGTTACGGCTCGTGAGGCGAAAGCGATTCGAGGTCGTGTTGCTTGATCTGAACATGTTGGGAATGGGTGGGATCGAAACATGCACGGAGATGCGGAGGATTGCGCCAGGCCTCTCCATTCTAGTTCTGACGGTTCGTGACTCGCAAGACGACAAGGTGCTTGCGCTAGACGCGGGGGCGGACGATTACATAACGAAGCCGTTCCATATTTCTGAATTAATTGCGAGATTGCGAGCCGCAGTCAGACGGACTCGCTTGTATGGCAATAACACTCCCGGCGGGATCTCTATCGGAGAAATCGAGCTTGATCCGGCGCGTCGCATTGTGCGGAAGTCAGACCAAGTAGTTCACTTGACCCCGAAGGAGTTTGACTTGCTCCACTATCTAATGGCTCATGCGGGCCTGCCGGTAACTCATCAGAGGCTCCTCCAAGGAGTATGGGGGGCAGAACATGGGAATGAATTGGAATATCTGCGGACGTTCGTCCGTCAACTCCGTCTCAAACTGGAAGACAATCCGGCAAAGCCCGTCTATCTCATCACTGAAGCATACATAGGCTACAGATTCAGAGGCCCTCAAGACGAGTCTTTTAGCGCTCACCTCCCGTCCTAGGCGTAAACCACGGTGCAGGCATGGAGTTCCTCATCCTCACACCTTCGAATTGTTCAAAACATAAGGAATCAATAAGAATAGCGTTGCCGCTATTCCTAACAAACCAAAGAATCTGTTACAAGATCAATTGCTCTTCATAATGTGATCCTGATGCAGTTCTTCAGAAGCGCCTCGATTGGTTTTGTCTATCGAGAGCCGTGAACAGTCGTCTGCAAGCCACTAACAATTTAGGATCGTTGACTTTTGTGGGGCTAGGTATTGAATCTCAGACGCCCCAATGGGTCGAGCGAAATCAGTGAAATATTTTTAACCGTTTGCTTATGCGTTCCTTATTGCGGGGTCACTACACTCTCCTATTAGAGATTAGTTCGGGCTTCAAGCCGAGACACCACGCCGAGTCTCAAAATCCATCAAAGCTTCGTTTGCTTATCGTTTTGTGAATTTGAGACGAAATTATCTATGATTTCCAGGCACTGGCATCTCACCCTCCTCGCTCTGCCGCTATGGCTGATTGGAGGTCTGGCGCTCGAAGGCGAGACGTCCTCGGCTAGCATACACGGGGTGACAAAAGCATCAGATGGCCGAGCGCTACCAGGGGTGAACGTTGTGGTTAAGCCTGGCGATAAGAGCAGCGAGTTAGCTGCTGTCAGCGACGCTGACGGGTCTTTCAATGTCGCGGGCTTAAAACCCGGCACTTATCTCGTTTTGGCAAGGAAGGAGGGATTCGAGGTGGCATCGGCTATTGCTGTCAACCTGCTGGAAGGGCAGAATGCGTCCATCGAGATGCCCCTCATGAAAAACATTGCGCCGGCCTCCAGGCAAGCCAAGGCAGCCCCCTCTGGATTTCTTCGGCGCTTCGCGCAAGCCTACGTAGACGACTGGCACCCATCCGCAGCCGCATTGAATGCCCCCCCACCGGCTTATCGGGGGTATCCTCCGGTGACTGATAACCCTCCTTATCCGTTCACCGTCTGGCCAATGGGAGGAACAGTGAACATTGGCCAACCCAACGCCAGTCCATACCCTTTGACAACCGCTCTGTTGGGAGGGCCCAATGGCGATTTCTTTAAGAAAAGCGGCATTCAGCTATACGGTTGGATCAACGTGGGGATGAATATTAGCACCTCCAAGAATGGGCCTTATGCGAACGCCCCCGCCTCCTACAATCAGATTTCTAATTCCGTTCAATTAGATCAGGCGACGTTTTATATTGAGCGAGATCCGGATACAGTGCAACACGATCACTTTGATTGGGGATTCCGTTTTACGAACCTCTATGGAATGGATTACCGTTTTACAACATCGAACGGGATCCTCAGTAATCAGTTGCTACAAAGCAAGAGCAACGGAACGATCGGCAACAAATATGGCTACGATCCGGTGATGGCATATGTGGATTTATTTTTCCCGCATGTGGCAGAAGGATTGGACGTGAGAGTGGGGAGGTACGTGTCACTGCCTGATATTGAAGCCCAGCTTGCGCCGAACAATTACACGTACACTCACTCGCTTACTTACACCTACGACTGCTATACGCAGGACGGCATCAACGGGACTTTCAAGCTGAGTGACCATTGGACGATTCAAGCTGGGTTATCGTCATCTTGCGATACTGCGCCCTGGACCAAAGAAGCAAAGGCCACCGTGAACCTCTGCGCTGCCTACAACTGGCAGAACGGTGCAGACAATATCTATGTTTGCGCAAACTCAATTAACGATTCCAACTATTCGTACAACAATCTTGCTGCTTACTATTTCACCTATTATCACAAGTTCAAGAATACTCAGTGGCACACTGCTACGGAATCTTGGTATCAGTACGAAAAACACACGCCCAATATATTCAACCCTGCGGCGCAGTCGCTGTTGATTATCAACGCAAATGGCGCATACTGTGACCGTCCCACAGAGCTGACTTGCTTCGCACCTGAGTGGGCGGTTCTCAACTACACAAACCGTCAACTGGGGAAGAAAGACTTCATCAGTTTCCGCAATGAATATTTTGCCGACCTGAAGGGACAACGCACGGGGTTTAAAACACCTTACGTGGAGGACGGCATCTCTTGGAACCACTGGATTGGGAGCACGGTGGTGTTCCGTCCGGAAATTCGGTACGAGCATTCCTTTGATATGCCGGCGTACAGCACAGGCACCAAAAAGACACAAGTGATGTTTGCCGGAGACATTATTTACTTTTTCTAAGGTCGGCCGACCCACGATGACGCTAACCGAACTTCAACAACAATATCCAGGATTGTTTCAGCCGCTGGGATGCCAGAGTTTGCATGAAGCCGAGCGGTGCGTGGAAGGGGCTGCGGCGAAAGCCGGCCTGAGCCTGCGCGCAGCATCGTGGAGGGGTAGCGACGGCAACACGCATCTTGAATACCGGAATCGTATTGGCACTCTCTCGCTACGAGTGGGGATTTCGCCGGACGATTCAAACCGCAGTAGGAAGCCTTCCTGGTTATTTAGTTTTTCTGCGGAACGGGTGGATGCCAATCTGACTGCGGAAAGCCCACATGCCGTTAGGGTGAAACCGAGCTCTTTTGAGAGAGAAGTGCATGAAGTAGTGGCGCGACTGCGGTCACTACAAGTCAAAAGAGGGCGGGTTGTTGGCCGCCTCATCAAGTGGAATGCTGAAAAGGGCATTGGCCTGGTAGAGTGCTTTCCTGGCGCTGTCGTTAGCGTGGAGACAGGCGATTTGGCGGTCGGGTCAAAAGTCGGCTGTAACGAAATGCTCTCGTTCGCTGTGCAAAGAACAGGCTCACGGCAGAAAGCAATCAAGGTGAGGAGATGCGCCGCCCATTGACCACGTTTGCACCAACGGTGATCGGCATACTGACGGTGGGTCTGGCGACGTTCCTCGCCTACTCGTTCCGTCTGAATCTCGCATCCACAGTGCTGCTGCAGCTTTTGGTGGTAGTGGTGGCGGCACTGCGGATCGGATTTTGGCAAGCGACGTTTGTTTCGATCTTTGCGAACGTCTGCCTGGCCTATTTCATTGTTCCCCCGGTGTTCTCGTTCGTAATCTCGGATGCCCAGAACTGGGTAGCGTTGATCGTCTTCGAGTTTACCGCGTTGGTGGTAAGCCGGTTATCGACAAAGGCTCAGTTGGAAGCGGCGAGCGCGGCGAGCCGGCAGCGGGAGATTGAGCGGCTCTATCAGTTCTCACGCGAGTTACTTTCGATGGATAGGAGGAAAGCGCCGGGCCAGCAAATCGTAACACTCATACAAACTTTGTTCGAGGCCAGCGGGGTCGTATTCTATGATTGCTCCACCGAAAAAATCGAGTTTGCGGGGGAGTGCGACGCGGAGCTGCAAGAATTAGCGCGCGGCTCTCATCGCAATGGGAAGACAGCGCCATTGGTCCACACTCTTCTCAGCAATGGACAGCCGCTGGCCACTCTCGCGCTTCGGGGATCACTGGTTCCGCAGATTACGTTTGACGCGATTTCGTCTTTGACATTGTCCACACTAGAGCGCTGGCGTTCCTTCGAAAACGAGAGTCGCGCTGAAGGTGAAAGACAGACGGAACAGCTTCGGGCGGCGGTTTTGGACGCCTTGGCGCACGATTTCAAGAGCCCATTGACTACCATTCGGACGGCAAGCACGGCGATTCTGACGATGCGGCAGGTGGGCGACTTAGAAGAGAAACTGGTGTCGCTCATTGACACGGAGAGTCAGAAACTAGACCGCTTAACAACTCAACTGCTGCGGACATCGCGCTTGGATAGCACCGAGGTTCGTTTGCACTTGGAGCTAACCGGCGCGGGAGACATTGTTCGGGATACGGTATCGATGTTGACCGATCAACTTCGCGGACATCCGGTGCGTACCTATGGCCTCGACAACGAGGTTGAGGTGATGGTTGATCGTGATCTGATGGTGACGGCCTTGTCACAGATTTTGGATAACGCAGCCAAGTACGCGAATCCGGACAGTGTCATCAGCATCAACCTTGAGGTTCTTGCGGACAGAGCCCGCATTGCTGTTCACAACTTTGGTCCTTCGATTCCTGCCGACCAACTGGAACGAATCTTTGAACGATTTTATCGCAGTCCCCGACTTGAAAATTACTCAGTCGGAACAGGCCTAGGCCTTTCGGTAACAAAGAAGATTGTCGAAGCGCATGGCGGAACAGTGGAAGTACAAAGCGGCCTAGGCGGTACCACGTTTTACCTCTCGCTGCGAAAAGAAGAGCAACAACCTGAAAGTAAGCCCCGCGCGGATGGAAAAGCGCTGGCGAGTTTCGCTTAAACCGTTGGCTCGCAAAAACGGTAGCCGACGTACGGTTCAGTGAGCAGATACGAAGGGCGTGCCGGATCAAGTTCAATTTTTAAGCGAAGTTGCCGGACAAAAACTCGAAGATACTCTAACTCGTCGCCATATTCCGGACCCCAAATGGCACGGAGAAGTTTGGCGTGTGTGACGGGCGCTCCGGCATTTTCCATCAGGTGGTGTAGCAGATCAAATTCTTTCGGTGTCAAGTGTACGGATTGACCATTCCGCTTGACCGTTCGACGAGCGGGGTCTAATTCGATTTCACCTAACGCCAACACAGATGAAAGCGGTTCAATGGAACGATTCCTGGTCACGGCGCGGCGGAGTCTTGCGGTTAGCTCGCGGATTTCAAATGGCTTCTTGACATAGTCGTCCGCGCCGGCATTAAATGCCTCAACAATATCGTTCTGACTGTCCAAGACAGTCAACATCAGAATCGGAATGCTACGAGACAAGTTGCGAATTTGGCGGCAGGCTTCAACGCCGCCGATCCCTGGCATGGAAATATCGAGAAGGACCGCATCAAACTGAAGCTTGCGAACCTTGGCTACAGCTTCCTCACCGCAACAGGCCTCGGCTACAGTGAACTCGAGCGCGGTCAGGGTTGTTACCAGGGCATAGCGAATGGCGGAATCGTCATCCACCACCAAGAGCGTCCCCGCCAATTCACTCATGAAGGCTCCTCTCGTATTTTGGTAAGGCCAATGAGAAGGTGGTTCCACCTTCTTTCACGCTCGTAACCCAAACTCTTCCCTGATGAGCGTCGGCAATCTTGCGGCTAATGGACAGACCGACACCACTACCACCGGGCTTATGGGTGGAAGCGGCTCCGCGGTAGAAGCGTTGAAAGATTCTTCCTCTCTCTTCCTGCGGAATAAAGGTACCTAAATTATTGACGCTGAGGCAGACTTCGGCATCGGCGGCTGAAATCGAGACGGTGATGGGAGTAGAAGAATCGGAATACTTCAAAGCGTTATCGATGAATTGCGACAACGCCATACCGACCAATTCTTGATCTACTTTGATGAGCGCGCCATCGTTTAAATGCTCAATGCAAACGTTATGCCCCGCGAGCACATGTTTCATGTTCGTTAGAACCGAGCAAACCAGATCGTTAGGATCAACGAGTTCAGGACGAAGCTTTACGTCGTTTCCGTCAAGCCGAGACATCCGCAGCAGCCTGGTGGTGAGCCAGTTTAATCGAGCGACTTCGGAATCTATCAAAGAAGTGAGCTTCAATTGAACCGTACTTAAATTTCCGATTTCGATTAATCCGCTGGTGGCCGCGCGCAACGCAGTGAGAGGTGTTTTGTATTCGTGCGCGAGCGCGTCTAATACCGCAGTGCGGAGTTGCTCAGTTTTTCGTTCAGCTTCGGCTTGCGTCTCCCGTTCCATGGATCGCTCGCGTTCCAAGGCAATGGTGATGACGGAAGCAAGCGCATCAACGGTCATGGCATTGATGGAGGTGCCGCGCAAGCCGAGGGCGGCGATTGGCTGGCCAGCTGCACAAAGAACGCGTATCCACTTACCGGTTTCTGAACGCGGCGTAGCGTTTTGGCCCAGGTAGGCTGCACGCATTTCAGACTCCAAGTCAGGCGAAATCCGACGGCCGGATTGATAGATCCGCTCATCAAAACCATCCAAAAGAACCGCATCTACCTCGAAGATGCGCTCAACGAGCGTTACGATGTCGCGGCTAAACCGACCATCGCGCGCTAACAATAAGAGTTCAACCGAGAAATTGTAGAGCTGTTTAATCTCCCGCTCTCTGGTGATGGCACGCGTGGCTTCCTGGCGCGCTTGCGTGGACAGCCGGCTCACAATGAGCGCTGAGATTTCGAAGACTCCTACTGCAATCCAATTTTGTGGATCTGCGATGTACAGCGAAAATAGCGGGGGGACAAAGAAGTAGTTGAGACAGAGGTTCGCGAAAATTGAGGCCACGGCCGCCGGCCAGAATCCGACTCGCAGAGCGATGGCAAGAACAGCGAGCAATTGCAGGAGGCTGGTGGCGGTTAAGTTTAAGTGTGATTGGAAAGCGAGCCAGGTTACCGCGGGCACCACAGCAAAGGAGACGACGGAGCGCACAAACAGACGACAGCTATCAAGCCAATGAAACGGCTTGACGGCGAAGGCGCGAGATAAAGAGAAAACGGCTGACGACACCCGTATACGACCTTACTCTCAACTGTACGGGAGTTCGCATAAAGATGTCATAAGGGCGACGCGATTTTCGGAGATATTTTTATACGATTCTTATCTTTCCGATCAAATTTCTTTATGAGCGGCTAATGCCGAAAGCGAACGGAATAGCCGACGCCCCACAGATGATCCACTGCCGCGGAGGAAAGGCCGAAGCCGGCGTGGAAATCAAGCTGTTGGTCTACCGTGAGTTTGTAAGAAGTACCTACGTGCAAGATGTGCTGCGGACCAATGCCATCTTCAAAGGTGCCGGCGTATTCCAGGAACGCATCGCATTGTTTGGTGAGTTGGCGATCAAATAGGAAAGTTGTCTGGCCTGTGGGCACGCGTTTCGGACCTTGCGTCGGCCAGATGAATGAGAACATGCCGGCAGCGGTCCAGTTAGTGGAGAGCGAGCGAGACCATGGAAGTTGAAACTGCGGATCGTATCCGTGACTCGATATACGCTTGGCTCCCGTGGGAAGGCTGAGTGAGGCGACGAGTGAAATGTCAAAGCCGTGAATGGGTCCTAGTTGTTGTTTGACGCCTACTATTGAATCGCCCCAACCGGATGCGAAGCCGGGTCCCGCATTGAAGTTTTGATAGATGTCGGGAAGAGTGAAGCGGAGTTCAGTCTTGTTGGAGACGCCGAAGCGTAGCAGGGTTTCAGGAAAGTCGAAGCCGCGCTGGCCGGGCGTGCCTGTTTCGAGAAAGCCGTTTTCAAAGAGTAATGATCCGGCGGGTACAACGGTGCTGGCGTCTGTAAACGCGGGACGGTCTGTAGCGATGGGTGGGATGGAACTCTGTGCCTGTAAGAAAAGAGCGCCTGCAAAGAAGAATACGGGGAGCGGGCTAGTGGAGAGCAAAAGGAAACCGGTGGCTAGTTCGTGGAAAGGTCAATGGGAAACCCCTTTTCCACCCAGTCGGTGTTGAGATCGGTGTTCAATTTGACAACTTGGATGTGAGTGTATCCCATGTCTTTCAGCAAGCGGTAAGCAGGTCGAATATTTGGGCAACGGACGAAGGGGCAGCAGCCACAGTAGAGGATGAGGTCCGCGTCATGCGGGAGGTTCTTCACAGCTTCTGAAAGTAATGCGAGGCCCTTGGGTTTCGAGTCGGGTCCCGCCAGGATAGCGTTCGGGACGTGAGCTCGACGGTACGCTGCGGCAGGAGCAACGCAAATGATATGACGTCCAGGCACCATTGCTCTTAATTGAGTGGCCAATGCGGTGGGAGGAAGAAGCTCCGAGCTGTCCCATGGATCGTCTAGGTTGTTATTTGACAGCGCTGCTCCTATTGCAAGGCACAAAAAAAGGGCGCAAAGAGCAAATTTATGTTTCATTTGGGAGCGGATACCAACGCGGAGCCTGGAGTAGCAGGAGAGTCTTCCTTCGTACTCTTGGCAGACACAAGGTTAGCCGATATTGTTTCGGGCTTGATGCCCATACCTAGCAAGATCTCATCGTAACGAGCTGCGAGTTTGGAGTCTTCTTCGGCTTTAGCAGAGTATTCCTTATATAAACGAGATTCTACCTCCGTTCGTGAAATGGTTTTGGTGGCCATTGGATAGC
>Ga0182012_10002331_pt1 | contig 20547 bp, 10 predicted proteins | sample 612S2SmetaG_FD_120486 | JGI IMG/M metagenome (GOLD analysis project Ga0182012, IMG submission 120486) | Permafrost microbial communities from Stordalen Mire, Sweden - 612S2S metaG | ecosystem: Environmental > Terrestrial > Soil > Wetlands > Permafrost | place: Sweden: Stordalen | collected...
CAGCAACCAATTCGGAGCGGGCAGCTTTTACGTCGAGGAGTACAAAAAGCCCGAGTATCAGGTCACGGTGAAAGTCCCGGTGGCGCATCTGCTTCAGGGAAGTCCCATTCAAGCCAACATCGAAGCTAGATACTTCTTTGGCGAGCCGGTTGCCGGCGCTAAGGTGACCTACGTCGCGCACACTTCGCAACACTATTGGTGGGATGAGGACGAGGAAGACGAAACCGACAACGCGGAAGGCGACGAGGCTGATGATACCTGGGACCAGACCGAGCAGCAGGAGCATCACGGGGTGCTGGATGCCAATGGCCGATTGACGGTCACACTGCCAACGCAGCTCGACGGCAAGCACAACGACCAGGATTACCGCATCGAGGCGCGTGTCACGGATGCAGCCAATCGCGAAGTTGCCGGCCATACGACGGTGCTTGCCACTTATGGATCGTTCCGCGTAAGCGTAGAGCCAACGAGTTATGTGTTTGAGAGCGGGAAGCCTGTGCGCGTAAAAGTGACGGCGCAGGATTACGACGGGCATCCTGTGCAAACGCGTGCGCACGTTGCCGCCGCTAAGATAAGTTGGGATTCAGTAACCCACCAGCGGTCGGAGACGCAGACCACAAGCAGCGATGCAACGACCGGCGCTGACGGTACCATTCTTGTCGATCTGCCGATCAAAGACAGCGGCGATTTTCAAGTAACGGCCAGCGCGCAGACGCCGGAGAGCCGTACCGTGCAGGGCGAAACGTGGGTGTGGATTTGGAATGGCGCAGGCGCGTGGTACCAACCCAACGCTGAGGCGCAGATTGTTGCCGACAAGAAGAGCTACCAAGTCGGCGACGTAGCGCATTTGTTGCTCGTCACCGGCCTGCAGGAGTGTTGGGCAGTGGTTACGGTCGAAGGCAACAGCATGCAATCGAAGCGTTTGCTTCATGCCACCGGGGAAAGTATTGCCTTCGATGTGCCCATTACACAGCAGTCGCAGCCGAATGTCGTTGTAGGTGCCGTAATTGTGCATGACAATCAGTTGATGACCGCGCAGAAAAGTTTGAAAGTCCCGCCCGTGGAGCGGACGCTGACCATCACGGCAACTCCAAACAAGAGCCAATATCTGCCCGGCGAAAAGGGCAGCTTCGAGGTACTGGCTGTCGACGCGCAGGGCAAACCGGTGCAAGCAGACCTGAGCTTCGGAGTCGTCGACGAGGCGCTCTACTCCGTGCGTCCCGATGAGAGCGGCGATATTGTGGCCACTTTTTATCCCAAGCGTCCCGTATACATTCAGCCGCAGACTTCGTTTGAGTTTTACTTCTATGGCGAGGCGGGAACCAAGAGTCCGCTGCTTGCCGGGATGGACAAGGGCCTCTATCATCCGCGCATGGCGCAGGTAAAACCGGGATCGGACCTTGTGGTGCCAAAGATACGCAAAGCATTCCCCGATACAGCCTATTGGAACCCCAGCGTGCGAACCGGGCCGGACGGCCATGCGCGCGTAGAGTTCAACTTCCCGGATGCTCTGACCACATGGCGCACAACCATTCGCGCCATGACCGATGATGGAAAGGCGGGCGGCGTGGTTACGCGCGTGCTCGTTCGCAAAAATCTGATTGTGCGCCTGGCCGCGCCGCGCTTCTTCCGCCAAGGCGACGAGACCGTATTGCGCGTGATCGCACACAACTATCTTGCCACTGCGAAGGATGTTACTTTTGCTCTTGATATCAGCGGCGTGGATGCCATCAGCGGCCAGACGCAAAAAATCAACATCCCCGCCAGAGGCGAAAGCTATGTGGATTGGCGAGTGAAAGCGCGCACCACAGGCAATGCAGTATTAACGGCGAAGGCGCTTACCGACGAAGAGTCCGATGCCGTGCAGATGACGCTGCCCGTGCTGCCCTACGGAGTGAAGCAGCGCGCGGCCGGCGCAGGTACTGAATTTTCTGGCGCCGGCCAAAATCAATGGGCCTACAATTCCCCGCCCGGCTCCGATGCTGCTTCGCGCGGACTCACCATTACCGTCGCGCCCTCCGTAGCCGGCACAGTCTTCGACGCTCTCGATTACCTCACCAGCTATCCGTGGGGCTGCACGGAGCAGACCATGTCCAGCTTCCTGCCCGACCTGATCGTGTCGCAGGCGGTTGACAAGCTCCATCTCAAGGCCCCCGTCGATCGCAAGACATTAGCCGACATGGTGAGCGCGGGGTTGGAGCGGCTCTACAGCTATCAACATGACGATGGCGGATGGGGCTGGTGGCCCGACGATCCGAGCCGCGTCTTCATGACCGCATACGTAATCGGCGGACTGGGGCAAGCGCAGGGCGCCGGTTATAAAGTAGACAGCGACCGTGCCAACAAAGGGCGTCGTTGGTTGTTGGCGCAACTCGCCGCGCATCCTGACATGATTGCCGATCTCCGCGCGTACACGGTATACGCTCTTGCAACCACCGGCACCGCACCGAAAGATGCACTCGATAAAGCCTGGGACAGCCGCGGCAAGTTGAGCGATGAAGGACTGGCTTTGCTCGGCCTGGCGCTGGCCGCCACAGGCGACAGCCGCGCGCACGACACAGCATTGCAGCTCGAAAAGAAAGCCGGCGTCAGCGATGTGGATGCGCACTGGGAATCAAAATACGATGAACTGCTCGAAGACTGGGGCGACACATCGCCGGAGACAACGGCCTTTGCACTCAAGCTGCTCATCCAGCAGGATGCAAGCAGCGGTCTCATCCCCAAGGCCGCGCGCTGGCTGGCCGGCCACCGCAGCGGCGATTATTGGTTCTCTACCAAGCAAACGGCCATGGTAATCGGCGGCCTCACAGACTACCTCTCGCTCAGCGGTGAGCTTGCCAATCCTTCCGACGTGGAAGTGCTGGTGAATGGCACGAGCGTGGGCACGAAGCACTTCGATCCGAGTGACCGCTTCGCTGCGCCATGGCAGATCAAGATTCCCGCCGCGCAGGCAGGCAGCAGTGGACAAGTGACCATTCGAAAGAGCGGCAACGGCATCACCTATTGGTCCGCCGAGAACAGTTGGTACTCCGCCGACCGCAGCGCATTTCAACAAGGCAAGCTGTCGCTCAACATCACGCGCGACTACTACCTGCTGCAAAAGCGCCAGGACAAACCAACGGACGCGATCACCTACGACCTCATCCCGCTGCAGGGCGCTGTGCACGTGGGTGACATCGTAGCCGTGCGACTGGCGCTGAGCGGCGGCGCATGGAAATATCTGATGGCCCAGGATCCGATTCCGGCTGGAACGGAGTTTCTGGCTGAAACCGGTCTCTATAAATTGAACAACAAGCCCGACTGGTGGGCAGACTTCTTTACGCGCAAGGAATTCCATGACGATCGCGCTGCCTTCTTCAATACCGATTTCAGCGGCAGGCGCGAGTACGTGTATCTGCTCAAGGTGGTCAACGAAGGCAAGTTTGCCATCAGCCCCGCGCAGGCCGGGCCCATGTACCAATCGAATGTTGAAACCACTACCGATCCCGCCACGCTTGAGGTGCAGCCATGAATTACTGGAACGATTTGCTTCACCGCCTGCGCGTCAGCATCGCCTGGGTCGCCGCACAGTTCTGGGCCACGCTGTTGATCGCTCTCGCCTGCCTCGCCTGGACGCGCCTCCCGGACCGGCATGCGTGGCAGGTTTTGTTTTCGCTGTTGTTGCCGGTATTGATTGCAGCAGCGGCCTTGCTGCTCCAGACTGGAACCATGCGCAGCCTGCTGGCCACGGAGCCGGTGCGCAAACCGCTCGTGTGGGCAATGCTCATGCTCGCCGCGTGGGCCGTGGTCGTCTGGATCTCGTGGACCATACTCGACTGGTGTGACGATCAGATTCCTGCGTGGGCAAGCTATCTGAACTCGCGCGCCTCCGCCCACTGGCGCGCTCATCTATTCACCTATGCGCACCTGGCGCATTGGCTCACGCTCGCGGAGTGGGTGCTGCGTTGGATTGCCGTTCCGGGCAAGGTGATTGCCTACGCACTTGCTTGTGCCGTCTCCGGTTGGCGCGTGCCGGTCGGTCGCGTCCTCCGTGTGCTCTGGAACTGGCGCTGGTGGCCTGTGGTTATTGTCGCTGCGCTTTTAGGCGTTGCATTGCCGATGCATCTGTTCAACGGCCTGCCGCAAGGCTCTGTGCATCATCAGGTGTGGGCCGTGATTCTCAAACTGCTCGGAGCTTCTTTGCTGGCAGTTGTAAGTTGGATTCTTCTGCTGGCGTGGGGTGCAGTATTGCTGGCGCGCAATGCGCCCCGGCCTAAATCGTCGGGCGACGATGCGCTTGTCGCGGTTCCGCTGGGCTCGGCCCCGCTCGGTAGCGACTCTGTCCACTTACCGCTGCCCGATAGCGGCGATAGCGGAGGCGGGAACGCCTGAGCGCAGCCAATTCAGCACCGGCGCACGGCCATAGCGCGCGAGCAACTGCGCCGCATACCAGCCCGCTGCGCGATGGGCGATCTCTGACTCTGTTTCTGTCGCGGCATGAGCCAGCGCCGCATCGACCTCGTCAACCTTGAGTGCGGGCGGCGATTTCAAAACCGAGAGAGAGTGCGGTTCGCCTCCGACTTCGCTCCACACCTCGACCAGCCCCTCGCGCAGCCACAGCGGCGCACCGGGACCAGCCTGTTGTTCCACCCATCCGTGCAGGAACTCATGGCGCATCGTGTCATTCAGCAGATGCCGCGCGGCCAGTGTGCGCAGCGGCTGCGCCGCAATCCAGTCGCGCTCGGTGAATGCCGCCACCCATCCCGGCGCGAGCGTCGCCTCGCGAAAAGCCGATGTCGTGTCGAATGCGCGCACGGTAAACGGATGGCTTGCACTCAGCCCGGAACGCTCGGATGCCTCTGCCCTCGCGCGCGCTATTTCAGACAGATAAGAGCCGTCAGCCGCATCGAGTGATTCGAGGACAAATCCGCTGCCTTTGAAGCTCTGCCATACACGCCCCGCCGTCTCGTCAGCCGCCTCTGTTCCCGGAAAGTATTGCGTCAAAATCTCGCTGGAAGTGCGCCCTTGCTCGGCCATAACTGCCGCGCCTGTCTGGCAAAGGCCAACGCCATGGCCCCATCCGCGCCCATGAAACTGGAATCGATCTCCCTGCCTGCTCACCTCAAACCATGTACTGGGAATGCGGCTCCATCCCAATGTCTCTCCCGCCGCGAGTTGAAACTCCTCAGCCGGAATCTCGTTCGTATCCAGGCGAAGCATCACGGCGCGACCAGATTCGCCACGCCGAGCAACGGACAGGCTCTGCCATCCGGCGCGCATGAGCCCATGAGCGGCCAGCGCAGTAGTCAGATCGGCGCGCGTGATCTCCGCGCTCCACTCGCGCCCTCCATTTGCGGTGCAATAGCGATCCGTCTGTGAAGGCAGGTAGGAAACCCGCTTGGCGTGCGGCCACACCTCGTCGGGTGAAGCGGTCCGCCCGCCGCAATCTTTGTGAAAGTAGCCGAGCGCGCGCTGGCCGTGAAACCAAAGCGTCTCATCCGAGGTTGCCAGCGCGGCCGCGTGGGCTGCGGGCTGCCGGTCATGATTCCCGCTCCAATGCAGGAGTTGGCAGTGCGTCGAGTCGCAGAGGTCGTACTCCGCGTGGCCGTGAGCCTCGTGCAACGCGAATGTTCTTACCACGACTGCGAGAGCCTTCAGCGACTCCGGACTATCGGCAGAGCCGCTCTCGCTGGCCACCACTCGCTCGACGTAGTCTTCGACTGGCAGGGTCACCGCGATAACCAGAACATCAGCTCTCGCTGTGATGACAACCGGGTTGTGCAGCGTCACGGTTTCGTGATGCGCCGAGAGTGCAACTGTGCCACTGAGCCAGATTCCATCGAAGTGAAGCGTTTTACCTTCGTACCTGAGCGTTACGTTGTCTCCCTCCGCATGAACCGTTGCCGGCTGCGCAAGCGGCGCGCTAGCGCACCCTGCGCAGGTGCGAAGCCTCGCTTCGCGTGCCGGCCCGGCAGGTTGGAGTACAACATCGCGATCTCGCCACAGCGTCCACATTCCAACCCGAAGCGTAGTGTGCGCGGCGGGCGCGGATGCAGCTTGGATTGCCTCCGTTTGCGGGAGCCATTTCACTCCGCTCAGGGCCACGCCGCAGCAGACGACCATCGTCAAAAACAGACGGAAAGATCGTCCTGACCTCATGGCCGCACCAATGGAGAGCGCGCCAGCAACTCTCCGGCGAAATGTGCCGCATCCGTACCGCGCCCTGCGGGTAGGTATACAACAATCACAACCTGCGGATTGTCGGCAGGCGCAAGGCCTGCAAACCAGCCATGCGTCAGGCTGGATCCTGCGCTTTCCGCGGTTCCCGTCTTGCCTGCCACCGGAACGCCGCCAAGGCTTGCCTGACCAGCCATCCCGAACTCGGCTGAATCCTGGAGTCCCGCGCGAACGACTCCTGTTGCTTTCGAATCCGAATGGGCGCTGAGTTCGAGCGCAAGCCAGCGATACGCCACTGCCAATTCCAGCGGAGTCACGCGTATGCCTTGCACGCCAAGAAGAGCAAGTTGCATTGCCTCGGCGTTCCGCGGCTCGCGATATTCGGCCACGGCCTCTTCCGTAACGGGTACGTTGGCCATTTGTAAACCAATCGCACTCAATAGTCCGGTGGGACGCAGCAAGCGGCCCAGTTCGCCCGTCTGCAAAGTCCGCGCCATGGCTGCAAAGTAACTGTTGCACGACCACGCCATGGCCTCGCGTGCGTCAAAAGGCGGCGCTGCTGGATGTGTACATGCCAGACGATGACCGGCAACCATGAGCCCGCGATCGCAACTGACTCGGCGTTTTGGGTCCCACCGGCCCGACTCGACCAGGCCATAGAGAACGAGCGGCTTGAGAGTCGAGCCGGGGGCTGCCAACGTGTGTGTGGCATCCGGGATCCGATGCCCTGCCAGCAGCCGAGCGGTCTTGATGTCCAGCACCACAACCCTCGCATCGGGAGCCGCATTGGCTGCCCCCTCTACCGATGCTTGCCAGCCGGATGTTGCTTGCGACAGGCAAGCATAACCAGCCGTAGCCAATGTCACTGCCATCGATATCGCGCGAAGGGCTCTGTGCACATAGAAAGTATGAGGCACAGGAGAGCCGCCGGAACAGGGAATTCTCGTGGATGTCGTTTGCCAACGCTTGACGCTGCCGCGAAGTGTAGAGGTTGAGAGACGGCTGGAGTCGCCCGAAGATGCCGACGGCAGGAATGGCCTGAGATAACGCCGAACATGTGGGATGCTTCAGGCGCCGCATCTACTGCTCGTTGTTCTCACTGGGCGGAGGCAAGGAATGATCGAAAGTTAGAACACAACTCAATCGGACCGAACGTCGTGCGTAGGTAGGAGGTCTATTTTGCGGAATTCATTCGCGACTTCAAACAATCCCGCAGTGAAAAGCTTGGCCATAAACCCCATTTTATCTGTAGGTTATGCCCCATGTAACCGGTGTAACAGACCGATACTTACCGAAGAAAGCTTCCATCTTGCCATCTCCGCCTGTTACATGTTTCGCGCGCCTGAAATTTCCAAGACGTGCATTCGAAGGAGGTCAAATGAAAGTCTATAAGAGCAAGTTAGAAAGACAGTGTCCGGTTCATTCTGTCGATTCCGTATGTGAGGTTGGTTCACGAAAGGCGGCCCGCTTCACGACGCTCCTGGGGCTCCTGTTCTGCCTGGCGGCCGGGGTTCAAACCGCTTTGGCGCAGGGCAACTCCGCAACCATCAACGGAACTGTTACGGACCCCAGCGGAGCTGCAGTTCCCGACGCGAAGGTTACCGCCACCAACACGCAAACAGGCATCGCGCATGTGCAGCAAACAGAAGCCAATGGGCGTTACACGATCGTGAATCTCACCCCAGGGGTGTACGACGTGCAGGCATCTGCGCAGGGCTTTGGCAGCGTGGTCCGCAAGAGCCAGGAGTTTCTGGTGAGCACGACTACGACTCTCGATTTCAACCTGAAGGTTGCCTCCGTTTCGCAGACCGTGGAAGTGGATACGGCGCCGCCCGTCGTTGACACGACACAGAGCAATTTGAACACGGTGATCGAGCCCAAGGAGATTCCATCCCAAGCCTCGCGGGCCGGCGACCCGACCGGATGGTAGGTGGTGCAGACGTACACGGACGCGAACGTCACGGTCGGATGCACTGCGTTATGGAAGCAATCGAGCAAGACCCGCGGTGCCTAGCCTCGTAAAACCAAGCCCCGCAAAGCCCTGCCTGAAATCTTGCTGCAAACGCGCATCCTGGTTCCCGGTTGCTACTTCTTTAGTGGTTCGGGGGTTGGGATGCGAGGCAGCATCTCTGCGCGAGTGGCTGCGTTGTAGGCGAACCATGCTTCAATCAACGAGCCCTGGATGACGTCGTCTTTCTGCACGCGGTCATAGAGGTCCGCGTTGGAGTGGTGGGTGCGGGTGCCATACTCCAGTCCGTCCTGCTGGAAGCCAATTCCGTTCAGGCCGATCCAGGAGAAGCTGGTCGAGTCCGTGCCGCCGGGCGCCAGGGTGGGCCGGAACTCGGTGCCGGTAACCGAGACGATGTGCTGATCTTTCAAGGGCTCAATCCAGGACTTGAAGATCGCGCCCATCTCCGGACTGCCGCCTGCCGACACGCCGCGAAATCTTCCCGAGCCGCCGTCGTCGTTGAAGTAGACGTCGAACTTGTCGTACTCAGGAGTCTTCTTCATGGTGTCGCGTGGAGCAAAGTGCTGCTGCACGTACGCCTGGGACCCGTAGACACCTTCCTCCTCGCCGCCCCACAGGGCAACGCGCACGGTGCGCGCCATGGGCTTGTGCAGCGTGGTGAGAATCCGCAAAGCCTCCATCGCCACAGCGGAGCCGGTGCCATTGTCGGTTGCGCCGGTGCCACCCTGCCAGCTATCGAAGTGACCGCCCAGCATCACGACTTCATCGGGCTTGGTTGCGCCGGGGATTTCACCAACAATGTTAAATGCATTCTGGTCAGCCTTCTGATAGTCGACCTGAACATCGAAGGTGAGCTTCGGAGTCATGCCATGCTGCAGCAGACGGACCACGCGATTGTACTGCTCGGCCCCGATGGCAACGATGGGCGGCGGGACCGGATCATTGGGATTCTGCGAGCCGCCGTAGGTTGAGAAAATGGTGCCGCCGTCTCCGTTGTATCCCGGCGTGAGCACCACGGCGGGAGCTTCTTCTTTCAGGAATGCATTGAGTTCGTTGCGCAGCGCCTGGTTCTTATCCGATGCCAGAGCCAGTGAAGTTGGCGTGTACTCCCAAGTGCCTTCTCCGGGCCTGCCGCGTCCGCTCGGGTCACGGTCGGCAGTGGCAGCGCCAGGCCCACCACGACCTGCGGCAGGGGCGCCACCACCCCCAGCGCCACCACGCGGTGCATTGGCGCGGCTGAGGATCTCCTCATCGGTGGGAGATGGCTGCGCATCGGCCCTGGTGTGGAGCGTAAGCGGAGCCGGATCAAAAATGAGTACGATCTTGCCCTTCAGCTTGCCTTTGTATTTCGGGAAATCATCCTTGGAATGGATGGGCGCCCAGAGCGCGTCCGCGGTAACGGGGCCGTTGGTGCCTGGAGTCCAGGCCAGCGGGAAACCGGGAATCGAGGCATAGGCTGGGGACTCGAGCGCGCCGTAATACTTCTTGATCTGCCATCCATAACCGAAGTGCCATGGTTCAAGGTGGACATTTTTCAGCCCCCAGGCCTTCATCTGCTGCATGGCCCACTCGGCGGCGGCGTGATGGTTGGCGCTATTGGTAACACGCGGACCGTAGACCTCCGAGATGTAGAAAAGGTTTTCCATCACTTGCGAGTGGTGGATGGCCTCGTTCTTGATCTGGTCGAGTACATTGAGATCGACCTTGTCGCCGGTCATGTCCTGCGCCGTTGAACTCGTGATCAGCAGCAGAGTCATGGCGATTGCGGTAGCTTGCATGAAGCGGTGCAGTCTCATTGAAATTTCTCCTTGGCAGGTGGAAGTCTGGTTGATCGTGCATGGACGGCGCGTCCACTACGGCTTTACCGTGTTATTGGCTCGGTTGCCGTCAGGGATGCGGTGATCCGGGTCGATGGTTACTTCGAGGATTTTCTTGGTTGTGGGCAAGGGCATGTTGTAGGTCGCCTTCTGCAACCATGTTTCCACCGGCAGTTTGATCTTGAGGTCGGTGCCGTCTTCGTATTTGACCTGGACCCACGCCGGCAGCACGAGTTGGCCGTTCTGCTCGATGGTTACCTGCGCTCCCTTGGTGGGATCGGCCGGATCGTTGTACTTCAGGTCTTTGGCGGCCATATCCAGAGTCCAGTTGTTCTCATACCAGCCCCGCCAGAAGTAGCTCAGATCTTCCCCGCCTTCGCTTTCCATCTCCCGAAAAAAATCCGATGGGGTGGGATGTTTGAAGGCCCAGTCGGAGATGTATTTGCGAAAGGCGCGATCGAAGACCTCATGGCCCATGATCTCTTCCCGCAGCAGATACAGGCCCTCCGCGGATTTGAAGTAGGTGATGGGATGACGGTACTTTTCTCGAATCGCGTCGGCGCGGGTCAGGATCGTGGGCGCTTCAGGGTCGGCGATGACCTTGGCAATTTCATCGGCTGGATAACCGCCTCCGGGCGCATATTCGCCGTCGCGCTTGGGCCCCCAGACGCCGTCGTGGAACTGGTCCGACTCATAGATGTCGATGAAGGTGTTGAAGCCCTCGTCCATCCATGCATCGCGGCGCTCGTTGGACTGCACGGTCATGGGAAACCAGGAGTGGCCGATTTCATGGGCGGTGACGGTGAACAAGCCCTTGCCTTTGGAGTTGATGCCGTCAAAGACCATCCCTGGATATTCCATGCCTGAGGAGAAGCCGGCCACATTGATGCCAGCGGGGAAGGGGTAAACATACCAGTCCTGCGAGAAGTGCTCGACGGCATCTTTGAGATATTCAGTGCAGCGGCCCCAGCCTTCGTCTCCTGCTGCTTCGGCAGGATAAAAGCTCTCAGCCAGCGCTGTTTTTCCTCCGGGAAGGTTGATCTTTGCAGCGTCCCAGAGGAAGGATGGAGACGCGGAGAAGACGGCGTCGCGGGTATGGTCCATGTGGTAGTGCCAGGTGAGCGTTCCGCCTTGTTTGGGGCGGCTGCCTGGGTCGTTAACCTCGTCCTTGGCGCGGATGAACACCGTCTTGTCGCTCGCAGCTGCTTGCTTCAGGCGATCCTGCTGGGCTTTCGTCAGAACATCCGCCCCATTCACCAGATAGCCCGTGCCCGCAACGATATAGTTTGAAGGCACAGTGACATAAAAGTCATAGTTGCCGAACTCGGTGTAGAACTCGTTGCCGAGAAAGGGCTGCGTATCCCAGCCGCGAATATCGTCAAACACGGCCATGCGCGGGTACCACTGAGCGATATCGTAGATGGGGCCATCTTTCACATCGCCCACCGATGTGCGTCCGCCCCATGGGCCGGGAACAGTGTAGTGATATTTGATGTGGATCTTCATGCTGCCGCCATGAGGCAAGGGCGTGGGCAGGCTGATGCGGGCGCGGGTGTCGCTGAGGACATATTCGGCTGTCGTAGGCTTTGTGCCCTTGACGCTCGACAGCAACTCCACCGATTCAAAGACGGTGCCGTCGGTATGGTTCTCCACTCCGCGCGGGCGGCTGCCGCCTGAAAAATAGCGTGAGCGCGCATCCTCACGATAGGTGTTTTGCTCCACCTGCAACCACAGGCTGTTGAGCGAAACCGGGCTGTTGTTGGTATAGGTAATGGTCTCGTCGTTGGAGAGCGTCTTGGTGGCCGGGTCGATGCTTGCGTGCATCTCATAGTCAGCTGAGTTCTGCCAGTAGGCAGGCGTGGGCGAGCCGTCCCCGGCGCGATAGGGGCTGATGGGCTCGGGCGGCGTGTAGGGCGCGAAAGTCTTGAGCGGGTCATAAGTGGCCGAGCGGCCGCCGGTATCTGGCGCCTGCGGACGGCGATTTTGCCCCGGAGGCGCCTGTGCGATGGCAACTGCGGCCAAGGCAATCGCTGCGATTGCGGCCAGCGTTCGGCAGATGGAATGCGAGAACTTCATCGAATCTCCTTGAAGGAAAATTGCGTCGGTGTTACGGAAGTACAAACGGCAAGTGCAGCCAGGCCGTTACCAGTTCTTCTCCCAAACCTGTAGCACCGGGTATCGGTTGACAGCCGAGGGTTGGTAGTTGGAGCGCGCCGACCACCAGCTGATGCGGGCCTGCGGATCGGCAGCGAAGGCTGCGTCGGCCTTTACCTTTGCTTCAAACTCCTTCATCAGCTCCGGATGGTCTTCGGCTACTTTCGTGGCGATGGGCACGCTCAGGTAGGGGTTTGCGCCGATGCGTCCCATCTGTTGAAAGATGGGCGCAGCAAAGCCGAGGCGGATGAGCGCATCGGGAGCCGCAGGATGCAGCAGCGCCATGATCAGCCGCGCCCGCGACTGATGCAGTGGAACCCACCAGGAGCCGGCAGGCACTTCCATCTTCTCCTTCACTGGATTGAGAGTGTAGTCCATCAGCTGGCCGGCCTCGCCGGAGTTCACATACTTCACGTCGGTGAAGCGCCAGGTTTCAAACTCCTGGTCAAGCGCCTTGGGGATGGTCTCAAGCTCGACACCGTGCAGCTTGAGCTGATCCGCAATCTCTTTCCACTCGAGCGGGATGATGAAGCCGAGCGGCTCCTGCGCCTCTGCTGTGGTGTCGATGCCATCATGCTCGATGGTTTCAAAGTCGTCTTTTTCCGACGTATAGCGAACAACAGGGGTGCCGGTGATCTCAGATGGGAACGTAGCCGTCTTGAGCGAATGATAAGTGAGCGGATGGCCGCCGGCGCTGGTCTTGCCGGCAAGGTAAACGGGCGCAGCGTTGCGGTCGCCGGCCTGCGCGGCATATTTGGCGTCGGCATTGCGAATAGCAGTGCGCAGGCTCTGCGGATCTTCCGTAACGATGTTGATGGCGTTGACCATGATGTCGTAGTTTGCCCACGCCCGCGTCTTTGCGGTCTTGAGGGAGTGAGTCTCAACCAGCAGACACGGACGATTGAGCGCCGCCGTGTAGAGATGCGAGTAGCGGGGCGAGAATACCTCGACGAAGAACTCCCGTTTGACGCTGCCGCCAGTTGCGCCTTCTCCACGCTGTGCGCCCTGCCCCCCGTTGCCGCGCCGCGCCGCAGCGGGCTGCCCATTCTGGTCGGTTCTGGCTGGCGGCGGTGCGGCACCGAAGCCGCCACCGGGGCCGAACTGGCCGGCCTCGCCATTGCCGCCGCCGCGCAAGGCTCCGTACGGTGAGACGAGATGCCCGTCGGCCTCCATGCGCTTGTTCAACTCCGGAATAAAACGGCTGTTGACCCATGCGCCGGCTGGCTCGCCGATGTCCGCGTGATGCGCCATGTCCCATGTGACATCGTACTGGTAGTCGGCCCCGTCGGTGACGTGGTTGTCGAACATGAAGTCCGGCAGCCAATCCTGGTAGAGCTTCAACCAGCCCTTCATCTCCGGCGTTGCCGCTTTGACGTAATCGCGGTTGAGGTTCAGCTCCTGCGCCTGGGCGCGCGTTCCGGTAATGTCCGGTCCGTTCTGGTTGGCGCGATTGAAGGGGCTGCGGTTCTCGTGGCCATCGATGTTGAAGACCGGGATCACCAGGAAGATGGCATTGTTGAGCCACGCCGCGCGTGTCTTGGTGATGACCATGTCGCGGACCAGCATGAGCGCGGTGTCCTTGCCCTCGATCTCGCCGGAGTGAATGCCGGACTGAATCAGAATGACGGCCTTCTTGCCGGCGGCTGCGGCAGCGGGCGTGAACGCCTTATCGGAGGACACGATCATGGCATACATGGCGCGGCCCTGCGAGGTGGTTCCAAACTGGATGACTTTGACCTCGGGCGAGAGCGCGGCAAGCCGATGCATGATGCGAACCGCCTCGTCGTAGCGCGCGGTCTGTTGCCACTGGGTCTTCTCACCGGTGGTGAGCAGATCGGCCGGCACATGCGCAGAGCTGGCCGTGAGCGTGGCCGCGGCTGCCGCCATGGGCGGCTCATACATGGAGTGCGGAACCAGTGGACTTTGCTGCGCAGAAGCGGAAACGAGCAACAACGCGAAAACTGTGTATGCCAAAAGGGCAATGCGAACGGCGCGAGTCATGGCGGTAAGCCTCCGAAGAGCGATGGTGAATTCTTTCCTATCTCCAGCATCCATGCGATAGGTGACGCTATAAAAAAATGCCGATGGGTTCAGCGGAGCATATAAAGCTCAGGACTGACCGGAAAGAAGTCTTTCCGGTCAGTCGTTGAGGCTTCGAACAGTGCTTAGAAAATAAACTTCCCGGCAAACTGTACGTTGAAGGGAGCGCCCGCCGTGATGCCCGTCGGGTCACTGGTGATTTGGCCAAAGGTTGCACTGGTGATGCTGGTTGTGGGGTTGGAAGGATTGAGAATGTTGAACAGGTTGAAGATGTCGGCGCGGAACTGCAACGACATTCCCTCGCGGATCCGGGTGTTCTTGGCCAGCGCGGCATCCAGATCGTAGAAGCCGGGTCCGCGGAACTGATCGCGAGCCGTATTGCCGTGCGAACCGTACGTGGGTGTGGTGAGAACGGTGTTTGCCGCCGCAGCATACCAGTACTGGATAGACTTAACGCCCGTTGTCGGGTTGGTCTGAATGGTCCTGCTGCCGGTTTGCAGCGCGCCTCCGTTGTAGTTGATACGGTCTTTGCCCATGCCGATGCCGGTGTTGTCGCCGATGGTTATGGAGAAGGGCGCTGGAGTATGAATGGTTGCAATGAGCGTGGTCTGCCAGCCGCTGGTGATCGGAGCAAACCTGTGACCGAACTGCGGCGCCTGCCAGACCAGGTAGCCATTCAGAGTATGGCGGATGTCGTAGGAGGAATTCCCGTAGTCCAGGGCATAGTTGTCGGAGTCGGTGGGGCCGGTGCTGCGGAAGCCCGATCCATCGTCCAGAGAGTGGCCATAGGTCCAGGACAACTGACTGGTGAGTCCTTTGAATCCACTGGTTTTGATGCTGGCCTGCAGCGAATGATAGTTCGATTCGCCCTCGCTGTACACTTCTTCGACCGGGCCGAGTGAGGCGTAGTTGGTGACGCACTTGCTAATGTAGCAAGGCCGCCGGGGGATCAGCGCAGTTGCCGAGGTGCCCGTACCGGGAGCCGCCTCGTTGGCATCGCGCAAGCTGTAGAGGTGAAGTCCGGTAGAGCCGGCATACTGCACCGTCAGTACAGTCTTGTGACTGACTTGGTACTCGGTAACCAGGTTGAATTCGTTGGCGTAGGCCGTGTGCAGGTTTGGGTCTACAGAGAACAGGCCATAGTTGGAAAGCCCGCCCGCGGCCGCCCACACATACTGGCCTGTCTGCCAAGTTCCCACACCGAGTGAGACGTTCTGTACGCCGCCAAACGGGTTGGCCTGCAAGCCGGTCGCGGTCGAGCCGGTGGCAATGCTGCCATTGTTGCCGAATCCGTTGAAGGGCGCAGCGTCAAAGTAAATGCCGTAGCTGGCGCGTACGGCCAGTTTTTCAATCGGGTTCCAGGCAAAGCCGACACGCGGTGCGAAGTGCAGCTTTCCGGGCATGTAAGTCGAGGGAGTTCCTGGTACGCCGACCTGGATTAGGCCGTTGGCATCCGCGCCAGTGGCCCCGGGACGCCATTCTGAGAGCGGGCCCGTTGTTGACAGTGCTCCAAAGTAGTCATACCGGACACCATAATTGAGCACCAACTTCGGCACGATGCGGTATTGGTCCTGAACAAAAAAGTCCACGTCGGTCCGGTAGAGATCGCGACGCAGGAAGCCTTTAATGAAGGACCCCGAGAAGTAAGTGCCGTTGAGGAAGTCCGCAAGCGCCAGCACTTCCGAATGCGAGCCGATCACAGCAAAGTCGTTGACACCCCCGCAAACCGCCGGCAGCGGAGTGGTCGTGCCGCAGACTTTTGCCTGGGTTGCAGATTCTGACCAGGCACTGACGCCGCCCGGCAAGGTTGTATTGTCGGAGGCATATCCGTTGAAGGTAAAGTTTCCGCGAACGCCGCTCTGGTACTGCAGGTCGATGTAGTTGCGGCGGAACTCGCCGCCGAACCGGGTCTCATGTTTTCCATGGACCCAGGTTGCCGCATCCGAAATGTGACCGGTGTAGTCCTTGCGGCCAAGAGGCTGAGTAGCACCGACGCCGTCAAAGCCGCTCATGGTGATGGTTGGAGCGCCGAAGAGCGACGGGTTGGTGACGCCGGTGTTCAAGCCAAGCGCAGGCATATTGAAGCTGTGGTTGAGGTCATTGAAGGTCTGGTTGAAGATGCCCACAGCCACTAGCAACTGGTTGGAGAGATGCGTCGTAGCGGCCCAGTTGTGCGTCAGCGAGAAGCTCTGTGTGATGTCCGGAGCAACCTGGAAATACGGATAGGTCACGCCGCCCGGCTCTGCCTGACGGCCGGTGCCGATGAACGTCTGCGCGCGCAGGGTCTGTTTGGGCGAGATAATGAAGTTCAGATTGCCGACAGCGTTGTTGCTGTAGCCATGCCGCTGGTGGGTCTCAATGTAGTTGCTGGTATTGGCACCCAGCCCGCCAGGATTCGAACTTGCCGCCGCATTGCCGCCCGGCCACAACGCGCTGAGAAGCGTGGTCGAGAGTGGATTCACGGCGCCGATGCCGTGACGCGCAAGCAGTGCCGTAGCCTGCGCAACATAGGCCGCGCCGGGTTCCGTATCGGTTGCGCTGGCCAACTGAATCCCGTAGGCCTGGCGCTCAAAGTTGAGGAAGAAAAATAGTTTGTCTTTGAGCACCGGGCCGCCGATCGAGTCGCCATATTGCTGATTGCGCACCTTCTGCTTGCGCGCCGTGGCCAGCGCGAAGAAGTCCTTTGCAGCGAAGAACTCGCTGCGGCCGTAGAAGTAGGTCGAGCCATGAAAGCTGTTCGAACCCGTCTTGAGGGCGAGAGAAACCAGACCGCCGGAGCTGTGGCCCTCTTCCGCATTGCCCGAGGACTGGACCGAGAACTGGTCGATGGACTCGATAGGAAGCGTTACGCCCGCGATCGGGCCCATGCCGCCCTGGTTGGCTGCGGTGCTGCCCTGCCAGATGTCGTTATTATCCGCGCCGTCAATCTGATAGTTGAGCTGGTTGCTGCGCGAGCCATTGAGAGAGCCGGAGGCGTTCAACCCAGGGGTCAATTGCAGCAGTTGCGTAAAGCTGCGACCGTTCAGCGGGATCTCAGCCACGGCCTTCTCGCTCACGACATCGTTGTTTGCAGCAGACTCTGTCTGGATCTCCGAAGTGGTATCGGTTGCCACGGTGACAACTTCCTGGGTTCCAGCCACCGTCAACTTGGGACGGACGGCAGTGACTGCTCCAGGGTTCACAGCGATGCCCTTCAGCGTCTCGTTACCAAATCCCGCAGCGCTGACGGCCACGGAATAGGTCCCGAGTTGCAGGTCCTGAAACACAAAGTCCCCGTCGGAGGTGGTGTTCGTTTCTCGGGTTGCGCCGGTATCGGTACTCGTCAACACAACTTTCGCATTGGGGATCGCTGACCCGGTTGAGTCGACCACGGCTCCGCCAATACCGCCGCGGTAGGTTTGCGCGCTTGACGAAAATGAAATCAGGAGGATGATAACTGGTAAGGTGATGCTCCTTACCCAATGGGCAATGTGCATGGAATACTCCTCGCGTAGGGTATGAGTCTGTTATTGGAATTTGGGGAAGATCACAAGCAACGACGTGGTTGCTGGAAGGAACTCGGCACTCTATCTGTTGTCTAGCAACAACAAAACGGCAAGAAGCCAAAACATCCAAACGCGCACGAAACTGTGCCGCCGCAATCGTCTGCAGGTGTGGCTTGCTTGTGGCGATATGGATTTTCTGACATGCGTTCTCGCGATTTCATTGAACTATATCTGAAAATTCATAAAATCACAAACTATGAAAATGTCTGGTAGTGGGTCAGTTTCAACTTGTTTTGAAAGGGCACGACTTCAGTCGTGCCGCAAAAGTCGCAAAATCAACACGGCCTTTAGGCCCTGAGGGATGTTTTTTCAAACTGGCCCACTACCAAATTTCTCACTCTAAACTCGTGGCGCCCTGCCCGGTAATTTGTACCATCAAGATTGTGAGCGTAGCGCAGTGGTGAGAGACCGGTTTTTCTGAACCAAGTTCAGAGTGAGACTTCAGCCGGATCGCGGCTAGCCGCCCGTTTGATAGGCTAAGGATTAACGTGAGCTTTGCCGCAATACCCCCAGAGGTGAGGAACTAGATGCGCCATTTCGGTCCAGAAGACAGGTTATCCCGCGCCCAAGAGCTGCCATCCAGAGAGTTCGACGAAGAGGTCATACTCATGAGCGTCGATGCCGGAGCGTATTACGGCATGGAGGGTTCTGCTCGAAGCATCTGGAAGCTGCTGGAGACTCCGATGAAGTTTTCCTCCCTTGTTCACCAACTGGTCGAGGAATACAGCGTATCGCCGGAGACTTGCGCCGCGGACTTGCAAGAGTTCCTGGGAAAGTTGGAGCAAAAAGGCCTCCTGCGCGTGGAATGACTCCGAACGTCATGCGCGTATTTCCCGAATCCGCAGAGAGCCTTTCAGGGAGTCCTTGGCTGCGCTGCGAAACATCCTTGGTTAAAACCCATCTGCGTATCGGCCTTGGCTCCTTGCGCAGCGCTTCCTCTAGGAATCCAATTCCGCTCCTCGTAAGAGTCGCTGTGGCCATCGCGCAGTCCGGCAGAGAAATAATTCTTTTCTCAGTTCGGCAATCATCCTCGTCGTGCCACCGTTGCCGATGACATCGAATCGAATCAGCGGATCCCTGATCAGTAGAAGCAGCCTTCCTAGCGCATTTCGGGTGTCTTCCATTACCCTAGAGAGTTCCATCAGGAGAGGTTTCCATGACCGTGATTCGTCAGGAAGATCTGATCGCAAGCGTAGCCGGAGCGTTGCAGTACATCAGCTACTATCACCCCGTCGACTACATCCGCAGCCTGGCTGAAGCCTATGAGCGAGAGCAGTCGCACGCGGCCAAAGATGCCATGGCGCAGATTCTCATCAACAGCCGCATGTGTTTCGAGGGTCATCGCCCCATCTGCCAGGACACGGGTATCGTGACCGCGTTTGTGAAGGTGGGCATGGATGTCCGCTTCGAGGGCCCGGATGGCGGAGCGCCTACGCTTGACCTGCAAGGGATGATCGACGAGGGAACGCGCCGGGCGTATCTGGACCCGGACAACAAGCTGCGCGCGTCCATACTCGCCGATCCCGCCGGAGCGAGAAAGAACACCGGCGACAACACTCCAACCTGCGTGACGGTAGAAGTAGTCAAGGGCGACAAGGTCGAGGTCACGGTTGCGGCCAAGGGCGGAGGCTCGGAGGCGAAGAGTAAATTCGTCATGCTCAATCCGTCCGATTCACTGGTGGAATGGGTGCTAAAAACGGTGCCGACCATGGGCGCGGGCTGGTGCCCGCCGGGGATGCTGGGCATCGGCATTGGCGGCACGGCGGACAAAGCGATGTCGCTGGCCAAGGAATCGCTCATGGACCCGATCGACATTCATGAGTTGCAAGCGCGTGGCGCCAAGACCACCGCCGAGAAGTTGCGCCTGGAGCTTTACGATAAGGTGAATCGCCTCGGCATCGGCGCGCAGGGGCTGGGCGGGTTGACCACCGTGCTCGATGTGAAGATTCTGGACTATCCATGCCATGCGGCGAATCTGCCCGTGGCCATGATTCCCAACTGCGCCGCCACGCGCCACGCGCACATCGTTCTCGACGGCTCCGGCCCCGTCTATCTCGATCCGCCGAATATCGAAGACTGGCCAAAGCTGACCTATGACGTCTCCGGCGCGCGCCGCGTAAATCTCGACACCGTTACCCACGAAGAAGTGGCCACATGGAAGCCGGGAGAAGTCATCCTGCTCACCGGCAAGCTGCTCACCGGCCGCGATGCCGCGCACAAGCGCATGACCGACATGCTGAGCCGCGGCGAGAAGCTGCCGGTCGACTTCAAGAACCGCTTCATCTACTACGTCGGCCCGGTGGACCCGGTGCGCGACGAAGTCGTTGGCCCGGCCGGTCCCACGACCGCAACGCGCATGGACAAGTTCACGCGGCAGATGCTTGCCGAGACCGGCTTGCTGGGCATGGTGGGCAAAGCTGAGCGCGGCCCGGCAGCCATCGATGCGATCAAGGAGTTTGGCGCAGTGTATCTGATGGCGGTCGGAGGCGCTGCGTACCTGGTGGCCAAGGCCATTCACGGCTCGCGCCTCATGGCGTTTGGCGATTTAGGCATGGAAGCGATCTACGAATTCGACGTGCGCGACATGCCGGTGACGGTGGCCGTCGACGCGAAGGGAACCAGCGTTCACAATACAGGTCCTGCTGAGTGGCAGCAGCGCATTGCCGGCATTCCGATTCTGCAATGACGAAGAATCCCAGTTCGCGATCTAAAATAAAAATCCGCGCAGCCGCTGATTTGCGGTTGCACGGATTTTTTTCAGACCCAATTTTCAATCACCGAACGATCCGGTTATCAAAAACCGAATATGCTCCTTGACGAGACCGTCAGCGTAACCGTTGCGGTCTTGGTTATGCTTCCGCTGGTA
>Ga0182012_10002332_pt1 | contig 20545 bp, 18 predicted proteins | sample 612S2SmetaG_FD_120486 | JGI IMG/M metagenome (GOLD analysis project Ga0182012, IMG submission 120486) | Permafrost microbial communities from Stordalen Mire, Sweden - 612S2S metaG | ecosystem: Environmental > Terrestrial > Soil > Wetlands > Permafrost | place: Sweden: Stordalen | collected...
GAAGGTGTTGCCGCACGAGCATTTGACGGTCGCTTCGCCGTAGTTGGGGTGAATATCAGGCTTCATGAGTGCTCCTTGGTGCGGATAACAACTTTAGCGGAAAATTAACTGGTTGAAGCAGGGCCGCGCGCGATCTCGGCCAGGAACTCGTCATTCGACTTGGTTGACTTCAACTTGTCGATCAACAGTTCCAGACCGGCCGCCTCACGGCCTTCGGAGGCGAGTCCGTTGAGGACCCGGCGCAGCTTCCAGACCTGGGGCAGCGCCTCGCGGCTGAAGAGCAACTCCTCGTGACGGGTGGATGACGCATTGACGTCGATGGCGGGGTAGATGCGACGCTCGGCCAAACGGCGGTCCAGACGAAGCTCCATGTTGCCCGTTCCCTTGAACTCCTCGAAGATGACTTCGTCCATCTTCGAACCGGTCTCGACGAGCGCCGAGGCGATGATGGTGAGGGAGCCGCCCTCTTCGATGTTCCTCGCGGCACCGAAGAACTTCTTCGGTGGGTAGAGAGCGCCCGAGTCAACACCACCGGACATGATTCGTCCCGTGGCGGGAGCGGCCAGGTTGTACGCGCGGGCCAGTCGGGTGATGCCGTCGAGGATGATGACGACGTCACGTCCCTGCTCGACGAGGCGCTTGGCCCGTTCGATGCAGAGTTCGGCGACGTGGGTGTGCTCCTCGGCCGGGCGGTCGAAGGTCGAGGCGATGACTTCGCCCTTGACGGTGCGACGGATGTCGGTGACCTCCTCGGGTCGTTCATCCACCAGCAGCACCATCAGGTGCACTTCGGGGTTGTTCGACTCGATCGACTGGGCGATCTGCTTCATGATCGTCGTCTTGCCGGCCTTGGGCGGCGAGACGATGAGTCCACGCTGGCCCTTGCCGATCGGCGAGAGCAGGTCGACAATGCGTGGGGTCAGGTCGGTCTTGCCCTCGTTCAGTTCGAGATTGAGCTTCTCGTCGGGGAAGAGTGGGGTGAGGTCCTCGAAACGAGGACGCAGGCGTGCGACTTCGGGGTCGACGCCCGCCACGCTGTCCACGCGCAACAGCGCGGGGTACTTCTCGTTGGACGCCGCGGGGCGGTAACCGCCGATGATCGTGTCCCCCTTACGCAGGTGGTAACGACGGACCTGGTTGATGGAGACGTACACGTCGTTGGGCGACGGGTGATAACTCTTGGTGCGCAAGAAGCCGTAGCCGTCGTCGCGCAGGTCAAGGAGACCTTCAATCTCGATGAGTTCGCCCGCGTAGGGCTGGTCGGCGTTGGGCATTGATTCACCGCCGAAGCGCTCGCGACCGTTTCGGTTGCGACGGTTGCGACGGTTGCGACCGGCGGTGTCGTTCGTGAAGTCACGCGGTTGGCGGTCCTGGCGGGGCTGTGCGTTCTGACGGGGATTCTGCTGAGGGCGATCGGTGCCGTTGGCAGAGGGCGCCGGCGCCGGCGCGTCCTCGGTCGTTGACTCGGTGGCGGAGGCCGTCTCGCTGGAAGCGACAGCGGCGTCCGCGACGAACTCGCCGAGGAGGTCGTCGAAGTCATCGTCGGGGGTGGCGACCGTGCGACGTGAACGCACCGCTCGCGTCGCCGGTTCTGGTGCGTTGGTCGAAGCGGGTGCGGGGTCGCCCATGATCGCTTCGATGAGTGAGGCCTTGGAAGCTCGCGCCGACACGTCGACGCCCTTTACCTTGGCGATGGTTTGCAGGTCTTCACGAGTCTTGGACTCGAGATCTGACCTGTCTGGGGAGGGCCTTACAGCCATTGTGGTCCTTTCTCATTGCTCGCAAAGAATCCATGAGCAAAGAAGAAAATCGGGAAATGCCGTCTGGGAAGAGTTCCTCACTCCGGGGAAAGGCCGGACGCGGACGACTCCTCCAGTGTAGCCGACCTCGCGGGGAAAGTAAACATCTCATCGAGGTCCGACTCGCTTGGAACCCTGGAGCAGGACAAAGGTAAGGGCATGGCGAGGAGGCCAGTTCGCCAGTATCAAATTTCGCTAAATATTCGAGGGTCCGAGCAGGACGCTCCACGAACTACTTGACGCTCACTCGTGACGTCGCTGAGGCCGCCTGGTCGAACATATTCCCGGCGTACTTCGCCGTGACCGTGAGCGAGCCTTTCGCGAACCGCTTGGACGTCGAGCACTTGGCGCTGCCGTGCGAAATTGTGGCAGTGCAGAGACTTCCCTTGTTCGAAGAGAAGACCACGGACCCAGTCGCCGTGGCGAGTCCGGTCGCCGCAAGCTTGAGCAAAGTCTCGGTGAGCTTCTTCTTGACCAACTTCGTGGACTGGGTCACCGTGACGCGCAGCTTCTCGGTCGCTTTGGTGTACGACTCGCTGATGGAGAAGGCCTGATAGTTGCCCGTGCTGTCGCGGTAGTACCCAGCGGCCGTGCAGTTGCCGAACGTGGAGCACGATGTCGTGAGCACCGACGCGTTGCCGCTGGCGTTGAGCGTTGCGGTGCCGGGAACCTCTTGTGCGTTGCCCCACGTGCCATCGACCTCGTCGATGATGAAGGCCTGCGTGCTGTTCGCGGTGTCACTGTAGAGACCGCCCGCATCGCAGTAACCGGGCGACGTACAGGAAATGTCATTGAGATTCGCTCCGCCCGCGACGTTCAGAGCGGCGCTACCCGGAGCCTCTTGAATCGATCCCCAGGTCCCGCCCACTTCGTCGACGACGAAGGCCTGCTGCGCCGCCGAGGCGTCGCCGTAATTTCCGACGGCGCTGCACGATCCCGACGCCGTGCACGACAGGTTGAACACCGCCGACGCGCCACCCACGTTCATCGTCGCGATACCCGGCAGTTCCGCCGCCGAGCCCCACACCCCGCCAACTTCATTGACGGTGAACGCCTGGAGATGCGTGGCCGAGTCCGTGTAATACCCTCCCGCGGCGCAGTTCCCCGTCGACGAACATGAGAGGCCGTTGAACTCCATGTCACCGCCGCCGTTCAACGTCGCGTCACCCGGCGTCTCTTGAATGGTGCCCCATACGCCGTTCTTTTCGTCGTCCACGAACGACTGTTTGTGCGCCGACGCGTCGGTGTAGATCCCCACGCCCGAACAGTTGCCGGTCGACCCACATGAGACTGACGTGAGCGCTGACGTTGTGCCAGTACTGAGTGTCGCGATGCCCGGTAACAGGACGGCGCTGTCCCAGACGCCGTTCACTTCATTCAAAGAAAAGGCTTGGAGCTGCGCCGCCGAGTTGGCGAAGGTGCCGCCGGCAGTGCAGTTCCCTGCGGACGAACACGACACGGTGAATGCCGACGCGTCGCCGTCGTAATTCAAAAATCCGGTCCCCGGGGCTTCGATGGCGCTCCCCCACGTGCCACCCTTTTCGTCGACCACGAAGGCCTGAAGCGAATTGGACTCGTCGGTGTAGTCGCCCACCGCGGTGCAGTTGCCGGCGGAGGGACAGGAGATCGCGTTGAAGTCGGCGGTGGCACCAGCGTTCAGTAACGCCGTGCCCGGAATTTCGATCGCGCTGTTCCAGATTCCCGACACCTCGTTGGAGACCCAGACCTGCGGGTGACCCGCACCGTCGGTGTAGAAACCGCCAGCACCGCAGTTTCCCGGCGACGCGCACGCGATGTCGTCAACTTCGTCATTGCCGCCAGCGTTCAGACTCGAGGTGCCGGTGACTTCGACTGCGGTACCCCAACTTCCGCTCTCTGCGTGTGAACGAAGCGAGGCGAGGGCTTGAGCCAGCGGGGACGTCGACGCACCCGACGGCGTTGCGAGTCCGACCATGAGCGTCCCCATGGCCATGAACGCAACCACAACTCTCGAAACGCGCGACATAGATTTCTCCAACCGTGGACGAGCACCGGAGAACGTCCCTCGTGACGAGCCTACGAGAGTTGGCTCGTGCCTTTTCGTGCAGTGACGTGAAGAACAGCCCCACGCAGGACCGAATTTGCTGACTCGAGCGGGCCTCCTCTGGAAACGGCCTTCGACGGGCCTCTCGTGCTGGCACCACTCCATTTCGTAGGCTGACCTACTTCATCGGACCTCTCCGACGAGGGAGATTGTCTGTGAGGATTCAACACGGATCGAGAGCGGGGGCTGGCACACGGTGCGTCAAACTCAGGTCACGATACTGCGATGAACGCCAATTCGACGCGCGTCGGTTGGTTCTGGTTCCGAGCGAACTTCGCACGTCGCTGGGCGAACTATTTGACCATCATCCTGCTCATCGGTTCGATCGGCGGTCTCACGTTAGGTTCCGTCGCCGCAGCACGACGAACGCAATCGTCCTACAACACGTTCCTCGCCAGCACGAATCCCTCGGACCTCAGAATGACGGTCTTCGCACCAAATCTTGCACCCGATCTCTCTCGGCTCAAGTTCGTGCGACACGTCGGCGTGGCGTCGTACTCGGTCAACGCATTCCCCGCAGGGAAACACGGCCTTCCGGCCGTTCCCAAGGCCGTCGAATATGGAGACATCACTGCGGCGGGGAGCCTCGTCGGTGAGTACTTCACCGAAGACCGTGTCGCACTCGTGTCGGGTCGTATGCCCAATCCGAAGAGTGTCAACGAGTTCATGGTCGACGCACTGGCGGCCAAGGCCTTGGGTTGGCGTGTCGGAGAGTACATCCACATGTACATCTACACCGACGCCCAGGCCAATAGTCCTGATTTCGACGTCAAGAAGATCACTCCGACGCTGAACACCGTCATGCATCTCGTTGGAACCATCATTCCCAACAATGATGTCCTCCTTGACGAGGTCGATCGAATTCCCGAACTGATGATCTTCACACCCGCGCTGACGAAGAAGTTGGTGAACAACCAACCTCACTACAACGACTACGACCTTCAACTCGACCACGGATTTCGTGACATATCCGCCGTCGAACGAGAGATCATCGCTGCCCTTCCCCCCGGTACGACGTACAGCTTCCAAATCAACTCCTCGGTATCGGCCGAGGTCAACCGATCACTCGAACCCGAGTCGATCTCGTTGGGCGTCTTCGGACTTATCGCTGGACTCGCCGCATTGATCATCGCCGGGGGCGTGATCGCACGAGGATTGCAGCGAGAGAGCGAGGACATCAATGTCCTTCGCGCGTTGGGCGCCAGTCCAACCACGTCGGCGCTGGCCAGTGTGATCGGTCCGCTCTCATCAGTCGTCATCGGCTCGATCCTCGCGGTGTTCGTCGCGTTCGCTCTGTCGCCGCTCTCACCTATTGGTCCGGTACGCGCCGTGTACCCCGACGGGGGCTTTTCCTTCGACGGGTTGACACTGGGCTTCGGCTTTCTCGCGCTCCTTCTCCTACTCGGGGCGATCACCGTCGCACTGATAATTCGGCGTTCGCGCAGGGTCGCCGCTCGCACTCGTCGACTGACGTCACCTTTGGGATCTCGTGTCGGTCATTTGGCCTCCGACGTCGGCTTGCCAATCACCGCGGTCGTGGGTATTCGCTTCGCGCTCGAGCCAACCGCCGACCGCGACGCAGCGCCGGTGCGCTCGGCCCTCGTGGGCGCGGTGCTCGCGGTGATGATTGTCGTCGCGACGCTGACCTTCGGCAGCAGTTTGAGCACGCTCGTGTCGCATCCGTCGCTCTACGGCTGGAACTGGAATTACGCCATCGCATCCAACGGGAACGGCGTGCCTCCCCAGGCCGCCCGGCTCCTCGGCAGCGATCCCTACGTGGCGTCCTACTCCGGTGACAACTTTGCGAACGCGCAAATCAATGGCGTCACCGTGCCCATCATCCTGACGACGTATCGCGCCAAGGTAACGGCACCAATCCTCTCCGGTCACGAGGTGACGGGTGCCCACCAGATCGTGCTCGGGGCCGAAACGATGCAAGAGCTCCACAAGCATCTTGGCGATTCGGTGATCGTCCAGTACGGCACGAAGAAGGACTTTCCGGTCTACGTCCCACCCACACGAATGAAGATCGTGGGCACCGCGACGTTGCCGGCCATCGGCGGGACGTTGACGCTGCACACGTCAATGGGAGTCGGCGCAGTGCTTCCGCTGAGCGTCGAGCCGCCGGCGTTTCAGAACTTCCTTCGCAATAAGGACGAAACGCTCGACGGACACTCCGTTGAATTCGTGCGGCTTCGACCGGGCGCGCCGACGTCGCTCGCCGTCGCGTCGCTGCGCAAGATCGCGCAAGTCGGACAACACTTAATGGAACAAGTACCTAATGGCGGCGGTTCAAATGTGGATGTGCAGTCCGTGTTGTACCCCGCCGAGATCGAGAACTACCGCACGATTGGCATCATCCCGAACCTGCTCGCCCTCGCCCTGGCCCTCGGCGCAATCGTGGCGCTCGGCCTGACGTTGATCGCTTCGGTGAATCGCCGACGGCGTGACCTCGCACTGCTGCGCACCCTTGGTTTCACCGGACGACAGTTGCTGTCGGCGGTGGCGTGGCAGGCCTCGGTGGCGGGCGCCATCGGTGCGATCTTTGGGATTCCCCTCGGCATCTTGGTGGGCCGATGGTTGTGGACCCTCTTTGCGAACAACATTTACGCCGTGCCCCGACCAACCGTGCCGTTCATACCTCTGGTCATCGTGGCGTTGAGCGCTCTGGTGCTCGCGAACCTGGTCGCCGCGCTACCGGGGCGAAGCGCCGCTCGAACCTCGGCGGGGCAGGTGATGCGCGGCGAATAGAAGTTGCTACGAGAGCTTCGCGAGGAGCGCCTTCAACGTGGCGTCGACGACGTCGGGGGTGACGCTCGTTTGGACCGCGGTCTCGGGATCTTTCAGTCCGTTGCCCGTGAGTACGCACACCACCGTCGAATCCTTCGGCACGCCGTATTTGATGATGCCCGCGATCGACGCCGCGGAGGCCGGCTCACAGAAAATCGACTCGTGGCGCGCGACGTAGCGGTACGCGTCGAGGATCTCATCATCGGTCACCGCACGAATGTCGCCGAGCGACTCGTGAATGACTTCGAGGGCCGGCACCCAACTCGCGGGATTGCCGATCCGAATCGCCGTCGCGATCGTCTCGGGGTTGGTGACGGGATGGCCGAGCACGATGGGCGCCGCTCCGGCCGCCTGGAATCCCCACATCTTGGGCAGAGCCTTACAGCGCTCGGCGAAGTGGTACTCGGTGAAGCCACGCCAGTAGGCCGTGATGTTGCCCGCGTTACCGACGGGGATCGAGAGGATGTCGGGCGCCTTGCCGAGCACGTCGACGATCTCGAAGGCTCCGGTCTTTTGACCTTCGATGCGGTCGGGGTTGATCGAGTTGACGATCGTGATCGGCATGTGCTGGGTCAGTTCGCGCGCGAGGTTGAGCGCCTGATCGAAGTTGCCACGGATCTGGAGCACCTTGGCGCCGTAGACGATGGCCTGGGCCAACTTGCCCTGGGCAATCTTGCCTTCGGGCACGAGCACCACGCAGTCCATGCCCGCCTTGCCGGCGTACGCGGCGGCTGAGGCTGAGGTGTTGCCGGTCGATCCGCAGATGACGGTCTTCGCCCCGTTCGCCTTGGCCTTCGTGATCGCCATGGTCATGCCGCGGTCTTTGAACGATCCCGACGGATTGAGGCCTTCGAACTTGAGCCACACGTCTGCACCTAGTCGTTCCGAGAGTCGATCGGCGTGAATGAGGGGCGTGTGGCCCTCCTGGAGCGTGATGACCTCGTCGACTCCGTCGAGGTCGAACCACTGTGCGTACTCGAGCAGGAGCCCTTTCCATCCGATCACGTGGTGCCTCCATCAATGACGCGAATGCATGCGCCCACCGAGTCAACCGAAGGGTGCGTCGAGAGGCCCTTTACGGTGTTCGCGACGCGATCCGTGACGGCCATGTGAGTGAGGAATGAGAGACGCGCTTCGTCGCCGTAGCCCGACTGCTCCATTGATTGGATGGAGACGCCGTTGTCACCGAAGATGCCCGCGACCGCGGCGAGCACGCCCGGCTTGTCGAGCACGTCGATGCTGATGTAGAAGACACTCTCGAGTTCACCGGCGGGCACACTGTGCAGTGTCCGGTCGACACTGAAGGGCACGTTGTGACGGCCACTGACGCGATTGCGTATCGCGTCGAGCAGGTCGCCGAGCACCGCGGTCGCGGTCGGTTCGCCGCCCGCGCCCTGACCGAGCCACATCAGGGGTCCACTGCGCTCACCTTCGACGAAGACCGCATTCATTGCCCCGTGCACCGAGGCCAGTGGGTGCTCTTCGGGGATCATCGCCGGATGGGCCCTGCGCGAGATGCCCGACGCTCCGATACGTTCGGCGACGCCGAGCAGTTTGATGACGTAGCCCGAGCGTCGCGCAAATTCGACGTCGACCGAACGAACGCCCGTGATGCCTTCGCGGGTGATCGCGTCGCCGGACAGTTCGGTCCCGAAGGCGAGCGACGAGAGGATCTGTACCTTGGCGGCCGCGTCGAAACCTTCGACGTCCGCACTGGGGTCCGCTTCGGCGTAGCCGAGTGACTGCGCCTCCTTGAGTGCGGTCTCGAAACTACTGCCCTCACTGGACATCTTGGTGAGGATGAAATTCGTCGTTCCGTTCACGATGCCCATGACCCGAGTGATGCGCTCCCCGGCCAGCGACGTGCGCAGCGCCCGAAGTATCGGGATGCCGCCACCCACCGCCGCTTCGTAGAAGAGGTCACAACCGTTCTGATTCGCGAGCTGCGCCAGTTCGGTACCACACTCGGCCATCAGGGCCTTGTTGGCGGTGACGACCGAGACGCCGCGTCGCAGCGCCGTCTCGATGTAGATGCGCGCTGGCTTGATGCCACCGGCCAGCTCGACGAGGACGTCGAGGTCGTCGCGCGCCACGAGGCCGTTGATGTCGGCGGTCAGGAGTTCCTTGGGGATACCCTTGCGTCGCTTGTTGAGATCGTGAACCCCGACCGCGACGAGTTCGAACGGACCGGTCGCGGCGTCGAGGAGGGCCTCATTTCGAGAGGGATCACTCAGTAGTTGGATGAGCGCGGAGCCGACGTTGCCCGCACCGATGATCCCCACTCGAATGACCGGCTTGTTCACCACTAAAGGCTAACGCAACGTTTGCGTTGCTCCGTCCCTACATCTCGAGCGCGGCCATGTCGTCAAAGGTCTCACGCCGCAGCACTTCGCGCACCTCGCCGTCGAGCACGAAGAGCACCGCCGGTCGCGGGACTCGGTTGTAGTTCGACGCCATTGAATAGCCGTACGCTCCCGTCACGGGGGTGGCGATGATGCTGCGCGCGCCCGTCGACGCCGGCAGCCACGCCTCGTCGATTAAGACGTCGCCGCTCTCGCAGTGCTTGCCGACCAGTCGCACGTTCTGGGGGCGCTCGGCCAGGGGCTGGCTCACGTCAAAAGCCTCGTAGCCCGATCCGTAGAGCACCGGTCGGGGGTTGTCGCTCATCCCGCCATCGACCGCCATGTACGTGCGTTGCGCGACGGGCTTCACCGCACCGACCTGGTAGAGCGTCAGCGCCGCCTGGGCGACCACCGCGCGGCCCGGTTCGGCGAGGAGGCGCACGTTCGTATCGAGACCGACTTCAACGGCCGCGGCACGTAGGGCGTCGCCCCATTGGCTGATCGAAGGTGCGGTCTCGCCCGCGACGTAGGCGACGCCCAGGCCTCCCCCGACGCAGAGCTCGTCGAATCCATCGTCGGTGATGAAGTTCGCGAGGATCGAGAGTGACTCGACGAATCCAATGAGGTCAAAGACCTGCGATCCAATGTGCGCGTGCACACCGTGCAACGTGAGACCGGGGATCTCGCGGAGGTCTTCGATCGCGATACGCGCGTCACCCGAGGAGATCGAGAAGCCGAACTTGGTGTCCTCTTGGCCCGTGCGAACGAACTCGTGCGTGTGCGCTTCAACACCGGGGGTCACCCGCACCAGACAGTCGAGCGGCGTCGATTCGCTCACGAGCGACTTCAACAACGCAATCTCCTCGAAGTTATCAACCACCACTCGGTGCACCCCGACGGCAATCGCTCGTTCGAGCTCTTCGGCGGACTTGTTGTTGCCGTGCATGATCACGCGTCGCGCGGGCACCCCGGAGCGAAGCACGATGTCCAGCTCTCCCCCGGTCGCGACGTCGATGCAGAGACCCTCTTCGAAGGCCACGCGCGCCATCGCGCCGCAGAGGAACGACTTGGACGCGAACGCGACACCGTCGTCGAAGGAACTCGCCGCCTCACGACAGCGCGCACGCAACGTCTCCTCGTCGTAGACGAAGAGTGGCGTGCCGTAGACGCCCGCCAGACCACGTAACGACACACCGCCAACCAGCACGTCGTTCTCCACGAGAGTCGCCGTGTCAGGTAGCAACGAGACGAGGATCGGCTCTGCAGTCATAGATGAAGAATAGGAGTTGCGGCAGTGCGCTTCGACAAATATGTCAAACGACCCACCCGTCGAATGACGTCATCGCCCCCGCGGTCGGTCTTACAACTTCGTTTCGATCCTTGTCAGCAAAGCAACGGGGCGTAGCGCGGCGATGCCAGTTGTGACCGGGCCGCCCGGCCACACGGCGAGTTCCGCCTCGCATGACGTGGCCGACGATGGGTGGAGCGCGACGTCAATAGCCATCGGCGCTTTGGATGAGGCCCATCACCTGGCGCCGCACCTCGGCACCCGCGCCAACTTCGTCTCGGCGTAGAATCAACGGGCGCGCTGCCGTCGTTCAATGGATAGGACTCCACCCTCCGAAGGTGGCGATCGGGGTTCGAATCCCCGCGGCGGCACTCGGAGATGAAGGTTCATTTGGTAGACCAACTACTCGCCTGGCGGAGTTGATCGTTGGTGCTTCGAGCCGAGTGAGCGCTCGCCCAACCACAGGAAGATTCAAGAAAGACCAGTGGAGAACGCAGCGTCAGCCGAGCGCGATTACTTGTCGATGTACGCCGGCTCTTCGGGGCGCAAATTCACGTTGTAGACCGTCGCCAGTTGTCGAGCGACGAAGGTGCCGATGACCAACTCACCAGTCATTGTGAAGTGAATGCCGTCGGACAGTCGAAGGGCGCTTTGCACGTTGTTGACGTCGGCACCACCGCGGTAGTTGCCGCTTTTCGTTGCCAGGAGATGCCACATTGGCTGAAACGTGACGCCGGGCGTCGACTTGGCGACCTGCGCGTAAATGGCATTGAGCGCACGAAGACCTTGGCTATAACTCTTCGGCGCGGCGATGGGGAGACCGACCCAGAATGCGTACGCACCGGCCTTGGTCACCATGCGATCGATCTTCTGGACGCGCGCGATGTACGCACTACGCCACTTCGGCGAGCCAAACGGTTGCGACACGCCTGCGACCGCGAGGGCCTGCTCGTCGTTCGCACCGAACATGATGACCACGAGGTTGGGATGGTAGTCGTGCAGGAAGGTCTTCAGATGTGCCGGCCAGTTATAGAACCACGACGCCGAAAGACCGGTCGACGTTTTGTTGCGTTGGATCAGTTTCAATCCGGGCGTCGATTGCAGTTCGTGTCGAATGCCATATTCGAGGTCATCACCCAGCGAGTCGCCAATCTCGAGAAGGCGACAGTGGCCCAGTGCGAATGGCGCGTGATGAGCAATGGTCGTCGTCGTCGACTTCGCGCTCGTTCGCACCAGCGCTGACACCGGAGTGAAACCGCATCCGTGCAAGGAGGTACGAAACGCCGCGCCGTCCGCGACGGGAATATCTAGTGGGACCTTTGACTTCGAGGATTTACTTCGAGCCGTACGGCTCAAGGCGCTCCGCGTCGGCGCTGGGGGCTGCGTCTCCAAAGCTATCGTTGCTCGGCTGACGCGCGAGTTGAGCGACGTCGCCGATCCGGCGTCGATGTGAACCAACTCGCCCCCCGCGAGCACCAGCACGGCCAAGGTCGCCGCCGTGAGGCCCCGCATCGATCGGCGTCGGGTCTTCGGATAGGTACTCAAGAGGGCTTTCATCGCGGATTCAACGCTAACAGGCGCCCGAAGTTCAACCGCCTCGAAGCATTCGCGCACGTGAGTCGGGCCTTGACCAGGTAGGGGTACCCCGAAACCCGACTCACGTTCCTATAAATGCACCTCGCCCAGAATCCTTTCAACGATCTCCTCGGGCCTGCATTCATCGACGTCGACCGTGAAGTTGGCGACCTCTGCGTACAGTGGGCGGCGCACTTCGTAGAGCCCAGCGATGGTGGCCAGGGGGTCGTCGTCGAAGTGGGGCCTGTCGCCCTTCGTGCCGATGCGCTCGGCCAACGTGTCGATGGACGCACGAAGCCACACGACATGTTGTTCACCCTTCAACAGCGCTCGGTTACGCTCCGCTAAGAGGGCTCCCCCGGCCACGGCGATCACGACGGACGTCGGGCTCTGCAGTGCAGTGACGAGCGCCTCGTCTTCGAACGCGTGGAGCGTCTCGGGTCCGTCTTCGAGGGAGATCTCCTTGACACTGCGACCAGTCGCCACCAGTACCTGTTCGTCGGAGTCGAGATAGATCCACCCAAGTCGGCTGGCCAGCGCACGTCCAACCGTGGACTTTCCGACGCCCATCATGCCGATCAGCAGGATCCGGTCGGTCATCGCTGGCGTTGTGTCGTAAAGGTCTCCCCCATCTAATGACCCTTCACAAAGCTCACGCCGGCGAGCGAGTCGAACACACTGGCACCAGCGCCATCGAACTCCCCATCGCCGTTGGCGTAAATGTGCAACGCTCCGACTTGCTGATTGTAGGAACTGTCGAAGGAGTAAATCGTGAAGCAGTCGTAAAAGCCGGGACGTGCTCCCACGGGGAGGTTGAACGCGGGCAGCGACGAGTTCGATGGCCCGACGATGCCGCCGGCCAAGTACACGACACCCTGGGAGGAGACCGCGTACTGGGGATTGCCGGGGTTCTTGGCGATGGCGTGGTTGCTCGAGCCTGACGACGTTGCCCCGTTGAGGAGATGCAGGTTGTGCCAGACGAGCGCCGCGGGCTGCACCGTGGCCCTCGATTGCACCGCAGGATGACGTGTGGCGGCGTAGCCAACACCCGAACCTGCGCCGACGAGAACTGCAATGAGCACCAGTACGGCCAGTGGCTGCTTCGTCATACGCGCACTTATCTTCTTCATGGAACCTCCATCTCGATGGGATATCGCGCACGTGGCCCGAACTCCGATCTCGGTCCGTCACGCCGGTTCAGATTCGAAACGACGCGCGAAGGAACATCGGTGGCCGAGGTGGTTACTCGCGACAGGCTTCATCGTAGGAGATGGGTGCAAGTGGCAACATTCGCTGGAATGTTGGCGTAAGAACTGCTGTCCAAGCGTGCCATCGCGGCACGTGGCCCGCGAAGGAGATCAGTCCCAGGCGGCGTGCGTGATTGTGTTGGGGGGCACATCCACCGTCGTCGCCACCGTGCCATCGCGACCAAGCACGCAGTACTCTCCGGTCGTCAGACTTGGAAAGATCGCGGCGAAGATCACGCCATCACGGCCTTCGCGCGGGAGTACCCAGACGTGTGTCCGTTTCGATGGTTCCGACACGGGGTGAATCTCGACCTCGATGCCTTCGAGGGCTGCTGTGGAGTGAAGAATCAACGCACCCTTCGTCGCACCGACGTCGATCATCACGGCCCGACTCGGCACGGTGGGCGCCTTCGCCTCGGTGTGGACGTGTCCGTCGTGTTCGTGAACGTGCCCGTCGTGCCGGTCGTGACCGTGTTCGACACCGCCAGCCCGGTGTGAATCCGAGCTGGCGGTGTCCTCCCACGAAGGTGAGCCGGTCGTTTCGGCGAGGCTCATCAACCAGCCATCGCGTGACGCGTGGTCGCCGGGTTGTCGTAACCGTCCCACGGGTCAGCCAGGTACGGGAAGCTCGTGCGGTACGTGAGACCGAAGGCGTGCAGACTCGACACCGACTTGGGCTCGGCCGTGGGACCACCCACGTCGTAGAGGAGTCCGGCGGCACCGTCGGGCTTGTAACTCGGCACGACCGCGTTCAGCAGCGCGCCGGCGACGGCCTTGAGCTCGATACTGACGACGTCGTCGAAGACTCGTCGGCCATTGGGGAAGCCGCCGTTGTCACCGCCGACGACGCCGAGGATGCTGGCGCTCGCCGTCGCCGTTGGCTTGATCGCGACGTTCAGTCGCAGCATGTCGGCCTGGGTCGTTCCCGTGTAGTTCTGGAAACCGGGGAACAGCGGCGGGACGCCCGTGAGCAAGACCGCGTCGAGGTCGGGGCGCGTGTTCGTCGCGACGGCGCTGTAGGCCGCCAGGTTCGGGAACGCACCGGGGTAGAGCACGTTGAGCAAACTGGCCAGACCCGGGTGGTCGTAGTACTGCGAAAACTGCGAGTCGTTCTTCGGGGCCGTGGAGTTCCAGCGGTCCTTGTGACCCATCGGGATGATCACCTCATTGATCAGCGGGTTGCCCAGTCGCGAGACCTGCTCCCACGGACCGGTGTTGGTCTGGGGCAGTGAGTAGATCTTGGTCTTTTGACGGCTCGCGGTCGTCCAGACGCCGATCGTCGAGTTCGCCGCGGTGTACGTCGTGGGAACCGTCCCATCGTTCGTGAGCTCAGAGATCGGAACCTGGACTGCAATGGAGTGCACGTTCGTCGCCGCCAGCGAGTTGACCCCGGCGATCGCCGCGCCCTTCAAGAGGAAGTCTGGCTGGAACGGGCGCAGGTCGCCGAGGTCGAAAATGGACCCGAGGTCAACGTAGAAACCGTCGGCTCGTTGCCCGGCGAAGACCTTGGACGAGCCCAGCGCGTGGACGGCCTGTTCGGTCAACGTGGCGTAGTTGGGGATCGAGTTCTTCCCCACGTTGCACGGGGGGCAGGCGAGGTCGCGGCCGAGCACGTGGGCGCCGTGCTTGTCGGTGCGGGTCACGGTGTAGAACTGCTTGCGATTCCACGTCGAGTCCTTCAACGATGTGATCTGACCGGTGTTGTAGAGGAACGTGTCATTGGCGCCCGTGTCGCTCAGCACTGTCTTGAAGCGGAACTGGTACGAGATGTCCGCCTCGCCGTCGCCGGTGTTGTCGATGTGGATCTCGTAGAGCACGTCGTCGCCGAACTCAAAGAAGTTCGGTCCCCCGGCCGGCTGCTGACGCGGGATGTAGTTCGCGATGAGCGTCACCTTGTTGGGGGTGTCGGGACTGATGAATGCGTAGAGGTCCGTGCTGTCGGCAACGGGGTCCTTGGAGATTTCTGGAGCTTCTGAGTGGGAAGACATTGGTGAGACCTTTCTGATTGGAGTTCGCGTACTACGGGATGTGGTGAATGAGCGACTGGTCAGCTGACGTCGCGCACGAGACGGGCGACGAGCGCGCGGTCGTGACGAACGACTTCGCGAGTACCAACCATGAAGTGGATCTCGCCCGAACTGGGGTTGGGGATGTGGACCACGAGGTTCTCGGTCGATGAGACCGGACGAACCGTCGCTTCCTTCTTCGCCACCTTGGGCTTCGTCGCGGCACCCGCGGTCGCGGCCAACGCCGTCGGCGCCACGGCCACGATGCCCGCCGCCGCGATTCCGTTACGCGCAACCTTTAGAAAGCCCCTGCGTGAGATGTCTTGCATTTCAACTCCTCCTTCGTGGACCACGTTCGTGGACCGGATGCGAGCACGAACGAAGAGTGCATCCTCGAACGTCCCGATAGTTACGGCACTGAGGCTTATTCGTCGCCGCGAAAGGTCCGGATGTCCGAATCGCGATCTTTTTAGGAAAAGTTGAAGGAGGCCCAGCGCCCGTGTCGTTCGCGCTGCGCGTGTAGGAACGGTGATCGATCCGACGTCAGCCTCGACGCCAGCATTTCGCTACGGCGTCGACACCGCGGACATCAGCGAATGGCTGAAGACTTCAGACGCCGTCGACGTCGAAGCGTGTGCACGACGAGGAACGCGGTGAGCGCGACGCCGAGCAGGGCGTGCCATCGGATCTGGGTGGGGTGACCGAGCGCCACGTCAACGAAGCCTGATCCGAGCATCGCGAGCGTGAGGAGTGCGAGCAGAGCGTCGGAGACCGCCATTCGGCCCAGACGGCCTTGCGAGGTCGTGAAGCGAGTGAGGCGACGAGCCAATGTGGACGAGATCTTGCGTCGCTGCACGAGATGGCAGATGACCAGCGCGACGAAGATGAGGCCAACGACGATGTGCACGGTGAGTATGAACTCGAAGCTGAGCGAGACGACGACCGACGCCATGAGCCCGAGGTGCACCCACCAACGCCTGGTTGCCGTTCGACGAGTGTGCACGTGGCCATTCTCTTGGCCCGGTTGTCACTCGCCTAGTGGGGATTTCCCTAGTAAAAACCCTGAGACGACAACGAGGTCAGGGTTCTCAGGGAACGATGAGCATTCGAACGGTGTCGGTGATCTGCGCGCCACCCGAAGCCGATCCGGCCATGATGACAATGGGATCGCCAGACTTCGCGATGCCCGAATGCTTCAGTCGAGTGACCGCGACCTCACAGAGTTCGTCGATGTCATGCGCTGGCGAGACGTAGATCTCCTCGACACCCCACGACGAACGAAGCTGGCGAGCCGTGGCGTCACTCGGTGTGATGGCCACGATGGGCATTGGAGGACGGAAGCGCGAGATAGCGCGGGCCGTCATGCCAGAACGAGTGCAGGCCACGATGGCGACGGCCTTCTCCTCCATCGCGGCGCGCCACGCCGCACCGGTGATGGCCGCGGTGATCCTCGTCGAGCGCGTGCCGACACCAATCTGTTGCACCCCGAGGCCCGCACCCCATCCGTCGTAGTCGAAGTACTCCTCGGCCCGTCGAACGATCCGGTCCATCGTGGTCACCGTCGCGACCGGGTCATCGCCAATCGCGGTCTCGCCACTCAACATGACCGCACTGGCGCCATCGAGGACGGCGTTCGCAACGTCAGTCACCTCGGCGCGAGTGGGCACCTGCGCGTGGGTCATGGATTCGAGCATTTGCGTGGCGACGACGACTGGGCGGGCGTAACGAACGCCGTGGCGGACAATCTCCTTCTGCAAATGGGGCACCTCTTCAATGGGCATACGAACACCGAGGTCGCCGCGCGCGACCATGATCGCGTCAGAGACCGCGATGATCTCCTCGAGGTTCTCGACACCTTCGCCCGTCTCGATCTTCGCCATCAACATGACGTCGTCACGAGACAACACGGTTCGAACCGAGACCATGTCGAAGGCCGAACGCACGAAGGACACCGCGAGAATCTCGAAGGACTCCGATCGCAGCGCCTCGAGACGTGCGCGGTCGTCGTCGGTCGGAAGTCGGTCGTTGACCAAGGACGACGGCAGACTCAGTCCGGGCTTGCCCATGACCATGCCGCCCGACGTGACCAAGGCTTTGGCCTTGGGTCCGGGCTGCTCGACGAGCAGCGACACGCCGCCGTCGCCAATGTGAATTTTGTCGCCGATTTGGAGTTGGGCGAGAACATGGAGGCGCTCGACCACGATGCTTTGGGCCGTTGAGCCACCTTCAAAGCCTTCGGTGAGCTCAATATGGTCACCCACCGTCAGCGCGACCGGGGTCGTGCCGAAGGATCCGGCGCGAATCTTGGGCCCGGGGATGTCGACCATGATGGCGAGGTCGGGCGCCAGGGCGCGCACGCGGCGAAGCCGGGCGATGCCCGAGGGGATGTCACCGTGGGCGAAGGAGAGGCGAAAGACGTCAACACCGGCCTTGACCAGGTCGAGGAGGACCTCGTCGCTCTCCGAGGCCGGTCCGATGGTGGCTACGATTCGCGTGCGTCGCACGTGGTTCCCTTCGTTGCTTTTGACAAGTCTACGGGATGAGAAAAGGACGACTCGTCGCGACCTCACCGAGTCACCGTCGAACGGGCACCACCACGTCGGCACCGTCGACGTCGACGACTCGAAGTTTCATTCCGTAGCACTGCGCCAACTCCTCGCTTCGGATCACGTCACCCGCGGCGCCGTCGAGCACCACTTGCCCGTGGTCGAGCAGGACGAGCCGGTCGGCGAACTGCCCGGCCAACGTGAGGTCGTGGAGTGTGGCGACCACGGTGAGACCGCACTGTGCAATCTCGCTCTTCAACAGTTCCAACATGTCCATCTGGTGACGCAGGTCGAGGCCGGTGATCGGCTCGTCGAGGACGATCACCGCGGTCGATTGCACGAGAGCCCGAGCGAGCACCATGCGTTGACGTTCGCCGCCCGAGAGCGTCATCACGTCGCGCTCTCGAAAATCGACCAGTGAGAGCCGCTCGAGCACCGACTCGACGATGCGGCGATCACTCGCACTGGGAGGTCGAAACAGTCCGTGATGGGCCACACGGCCGAGCGCCACGTAGTCCTCGACGCTCATCCCGCTCGGAATGACCGGTTGCTGGGGCACCAACGCCACGCGACGCGCACGCTCGCGTTCCGGCATCTCGGCGAGGGCGTGACCCGAAATCGACACCGACCCGTGGGACGGCTTCCGGAGCCCCGCGACTACTTCGACGAGCGTTGTCTTGCCCGCGCCGTTGGGTCCGACAATCGTGCACCAGGTCCCGGCCTCAACGGCCAACGTCACGTTCGAGACGAGGACCTTCGAACCGGCCTTGACCGTCAGTCCCTCGATATCGACCGCACTCATACCGCGACCGGTCGACGCAGGCTGAGGATCACGACAAAGACCGGAGCCCCCACGAGCGCGGTAACGACACCAAGGGGCAACTCCGAGGGAGCGATCACGGTGCGCGCGATGGTATCGGCGAACACGAGGAACGCCGCGCCGAAGATGACCGAGATTGGAAGGATCCGGCGATACGAGGTCCCCACGAGCAATCGAACGATATGGGGCACGATGATGCCCACGAAGCCAATGAGTCCGACGACCGACACGATGGCCGCGGTGCCCAGTGACGACGCCGCGATGACGATGAAGCGGATCCGACGCACGGGCACGCCGAGCGAACGCGACTCATCCTCCCCCACGCTCATGACGTCGAGCGCTCGACCGGCCGCCACGCAGACCGCGATGCAGACGAGCACGTAGGGAAGTACCAACGTCACCGGTCCCCATCCGGTGCTGCTCGCGAGTGAACCCAACAACCAGATGTAGACACGCGTGATCGACCCGGCGCTCGACTGTTGCTGCAGAAATGTCTGGGCACTCGTGAGCAGTGACGCCACCGCCACACCGGCGAGGATGAGCGTGCCCACGCCCGTGCGCATGCTGCGACCACCGATCAGCCACGTCGCCGTGACGGCCGCCAACGCGCCCACGAACGCGAGCAGTGGTGTCCACGTCGGTGTACTGAGACCGTGGCCAATGTCGACGATGGCGAAGGTGGCCCCGAGTCCGGCGCCCGACGCGACGCCCAGGAGATAGGGATCGGCCAGGGGGTTGCGAAAGACCCCTTGGTAGGTCCCTCCCGCGACGGCCAACATCGCGCCGGCCAGGAGTCCCATCACCATTCGCGGTGCGCGCAACTGCCAGACGATGAACGACTGCAGCGACGTCAGAGTGGAGTGGCCAAGACCAATGTGTGAGAAGGCGTCGCCGACGACGCTCCACGTGCCAATGGACGTGGGGCCAATCACCAATCCTCCAACGGCCGCGACCAGGAGCGCGACGCCGGTGAAGACCGTGACGATCGCGACGCGCCGTCTCGACGGAGGATTGGTGCTCACGCTAACCCCAGAGCTTGGGGTTCTTCAGTGCGCTCTTGACGCCCGACGTCAGTTCGTTCATGAGGAGGCTCAAGCGTGGCCCCCACCTCGACGCGACGTCATCGTTCAGTCCGATCACTTCGTGATCGGCGACGGCCGCGATCTTGGAGAAGCCCGTCCGCTTCGCGAGCGTTGACTGCGACGCCTTGCAACACAGAGTGTCGGCCAGGAATATGATCTTGGGATCCGCGCTCACGATGTACTCGCTGCTCAGTTGCGGGTAGCCGGCGTCGGCCGTCGTGTTCTCGGCGTCAGCGATATTGACGATTCCGAGCGACTTCATCAGTGAACCGACGAAGGTGGAACTCGTCAACGAGTAGAACGTCGGATCGAGTTCGTAGTACGCCGTGAGCTTCTTTCCCTTGTGCGTCGGTATCGACGCAATGTCATTCGCGATGGTCGTCTTGATCGACGTCGCCAAGGCGTCGGCCTTGGTCGCGTGACCGGTCAAGGCACCGAGTTGTCGAATCTGGGCGAGGGCGCCGGCCACGTTCGACGGTGCGTCTTGCTCGACCACCTTGACGCCCGCCGACGTCAGTTTCTCCTTGATCTGGTTGGCGTCGTAGGAGATGATCACGAGATCCGGCTTCGTGGACGGATGCGTTGAGGATGTCGCGCAGATCCCGATCACGGCCTCGACACTGGGATTGAGTGAATCGATGCGCTTTGCGGGCAGACCCCTGGTCGGGAAGTCGGAGTCTTTGTCGACCGCTTGCACCTGGTGCCCGGCGCCGATGGCGAAGAGCGTTTCGGTCGCCGTCGGCGACAGTGACACGACACACTGCGGTGCGCTCGCGGCGTGGGCCGCCGAGCTGAATAAGGGTAGGGCCACCACACCGAGTGTGAGTGCGAGTGCCAACCGAATGGACTTGAACATGGATATCTCCTTTCCGTCGAAGTGGGTTGGGCGACGGATGGATATCCGAACGACCGCTCCTTACCTCGAGAGCTGTCTTTCACATCTCCTCGCGGAAGGCGACCTGGCTAC
>Ga0182012_10002334_pt1 | contig 20515 bp, 18 predicted proteins | sample 612S2SmetaG_FD_120486 | JGI IMG/M metagenome (GOLD analysis project Ga0182012, IMG submission 120486) | Permafrost microbial communities from Stordalen Mire, Sweden - 612S2S metaG | ecosystem: Environmental > Terrestrial > Soil > Wetlands > Permafrost | place: Sweden: Stordalen | collected...
AGCATCTCCGTCAGTTTGCGTTTGTACGTTTTTTCCTGGGTCAGGAAGAAGCCGCGCGAAATCTGCATGGTCAGCGTGGAGCCGCCGCGCCGTCTGCCGCCGCCGCGTATGTCGGTGACAAACGATCCGATCAGGCTCATCCAGTTGATGCCGCTGTGCTCAAAGAATTTGCGATCTTCAATGGCCAAGACCGCATCCACCATCACCTTCGGAATGTCGTCGTAGCGCAGAATCTGGCGCTTGGTGCGGTCCTGCCCCTGGAACAGAGCGGTCAGCAGCACGGGCTCCAGTTCGTACGAATCCAAAGCTGTGCCTGAGTTCGAGCCCACGCCGATGATGCGATCCACCCGCCCATCCGGCCCTTGTGAAATCCTCGCTCCGTCGGTGGAATGGTACGACTCTGCTCCTGGCTGAATCTCAATGCTGTTGGAGGAGGCGTGAAACGTTCCCATCGCCGAGTCGGCCCTGACTTCGGAATCCACATAGCCCGAGCGCCGCAGCATGGTGGCGATCTGCGAGGGAGAGAATCTATCTCCCGGATGCACCGTCACGGGCCGCGCAAAGATCTTGGCCGAAGTGGAGAATATCTGTCCACTCATCTTCTCGCTGATAATGTGGTCGTACTTCACATAGTTGTACGCGAAGAACGCGAAGAAGATGAGCGCAACAAAGATGAAGAGAGCGACGGCGGCGCGAATCGGTTGCCAGCGCTGCCCACGGGAGGAGGTCGGGATTTTCAGTTTTATGGCCACGTGTATGCAACCAGTATTGTAAGGCACCAAAGAGGCACAAGATAGCTGCCACTCCGCGGACGCGCCCAGGTATTCCCGTTTTCAGCCGCGAAACGGGCGATTGCTCCTCACCAGAACCACGTAAGCCAATAGCTTTTTGCAAGGTGGAAATACGAAAGGCCCGGAGCTCCGGCGAGCTCTGGGCCTCAAGAATTCAAGCTGCTTGCAGCTATTTCATGACGTTCCGATTGTGCGTCTTGGTCGTAAAGTTCAGGTCCATCGGATATCCCGGAATCTCAACATGCACCGTGTACACAGCGGTAATCGAGAGCTCGGAGGCCGTGCGTTCCACCCTGATCTGCTCCGGCGAGAGTGGAACGTTCAGTTCGCGTGCCTTTTCAGAGATCCCTTTAGCAACTTCCTGATCGTTCTTCATGGCATACGTGTACACCACTGCCTGCTCGTCCATCATCTTGCTCAGCTTGTAATCTCCCCAGTACGCCGGCAGAACCTTGTAGAGCACAAAGCTGCCGACCAGGAGCACGAGTACCCAGAATATGGATTTCAGTTCCTTCATCAGCCCCTCCTATGCCCGCGGGTTGAACAGGCCCTGCAAATGCGACAGCATCTCGTCCACTGCAACCTCTGTCTTCTGCGACTTGGCACGCTCCACCACTTCCACTTTGCCTTCGGCCAGCAGCTTACCAACATTAATGCGGTACGGGATACCGACCAGGTCGGCGTCCTTGAACTTTACACCCGGGCGTTCGTCGCGGTCGTCGAGCAGCACGTCGTACCCGGCGGCTTCCAACTCGGCAGCAATCTTTTCGCTGGCCGCAAACAGTGTAGCGTCCTTCACGTTCGTCGGCACCACAACCACCGTGAACGGAGCAATCGACGGTGCCAGCCAGAAGCCGTTGTCATCATGATTCTGCTCGATGCATGAGGTCAAAATGCGCTCAATGCCAATGCCGTAGCAGCCCATAATAAGCGTGACTTCCTTGCCGTCCTTGTCCAGCACCTTCGCGCCCATCGACTCCGAATACTTCGTACCCAGCTTGAATATATGCCCGATCTCGACCGTCCTGCCCAGCTTCATCGGTTCGCCGCAGCGCGGGCATCCCTCGCCCTCAACCACGTTGCGCAGGTCGGCCCACGTCGTCACCTCAAAGTCCACGCCAACCGTCAGTCCCTTGAAGTGATGGTCGAGCTCGTTGGCTCCTCCCACCAGGTTCTTCCGTCCTTCAAGAGCCTTGTCCATGATGACCACGAACGCATCGGCATCGCCTATGTATCCGGCCTTGCCCTTGCTTCCGCCAACGTGCTCCACTGCCTTCGCAAGCTTCAGTCCCACCGGACCCAAGTATCCCGCCGGAGAGCCAAAGTACTTCACAATCTCTTCTTCCTGCATGGGACGGAACTCGCGTCCACCGATCGCCCCGGAGAGTTTGGCCTCGTTCATCTGATCGTTGCCGCGCATCAGCACCAGCAGCGGACGATTGATTGCCTCACCTTTCGCAGCCACATCGGTCATCACGTACGCCAGCGACTTCATATTGTTGTTCACCGGAGTATTCAGGAACGCCGCGACCTCATCAATCGTCTTCGTTCCTGGAGTGTGAACCTTCTCGCGCGCCCCGCTGGCCGTAGCTGCAAGCTCTTCTACGGCTTCCAGTTTTGAAGTAGCCTTCTCAAGATTCGCCGCGTAGCCGCACTTGCCGCAAGATGCCACAAGGTCCTCGCCCGCGTCCGTATAGACCATGAACTCCTGCGACTGCGATCCGCCCATCGAGCCCGAATCCGCCTCTACGGCCACATACTGCAGCCCGCAGCGGTCAAAAATGCGGCGATACACCGCATCGTGCAGATCGAAACTCTTGTCCAATCCCGCGCGGTCCACGTCGAAGGAGTACGCGTCTTTCATGGTGAACTGGCGCACTCTCAGCAGCCCGCTCTTGGGGCGCGGCTCGTCGCGAAACTTCGTCTGAATCTGGTACCAGATCTGCGGCAACTGCTTGTAGCTGCGCAATTCCTTGCGCGCAATGTCCGTCATGACCTCTTCATGAGTCATGCCCAGGCACAGGTCCGCGCCCTTGCGGTCCTTCAGCCGGAACATATTGTCGCCCATCACATCCCAGCGCCCACTCGCCTCCCATATCTCGCGCGGATTCAGCGCTGGCAGGTAGAACTCCTGCCCGATGGTGTCCATCTCCTCGCGCACAATATTCGTGATCTTGAGAATGGTTCTCTGCGCAAGATAGAGATAGGAGTAAATCCCCGCCGCCAACTGCCGTACATAGCCGGCGCGAACAAGGAACTTGTGGCTTGCAACTTCCGCGTCAGCCGGAGCTTCGCGAAGCGTAGGAATGAACAGTTTGGACCAGCGTTGCATAGATGAAATGGGTTCCCGTCTTGAAATGGTGAAAGCTGATTGTAACAAGTTGGCGCTGCCAGCGTCAGTGTCCTGCGCACTAAGCCTGCTTCCCGCTTAGGGAAATTCCGGCTCCAAAGCACATGCCTGAGAGCCTCAGAGAAATTATTTTTAGAGACATAAAAGTGCAGCTTAGGTCCGTGACCAGCCCCAATAGGGACACGCTATTCAATGATTCTCTGCACAGCGCAGCTAGTTAGCGCATTTAGCGGGAGATGGCGCGCTTGACTATCTCCTTGAACTGCCGGGGCGGACAGTCTAGCTTGCGTTTTAGGTGAGCAAAAATGACGATCGAAGAAGATGCTGTAGCAGTGGTGAAAATGCAGTTTAACTATCGCCATAACCAGTGGAATGGCACCAACGAGCCGAAGGAAACTTTCTTCACTGAGTTTGGCGAGGGGCAACGGATGTTTGAAGAGTTGACACTTTCAGGTGTTCTCTCCGAGTTTCTGAGTTCCAACGACCCTAACCTTGTCCTGCAGCGGATGACAGCTACTCTGTCACGCCGAGGTGCGCGTGATGAATGGGTAGAAATTACCAAACGGACATTTGAGTATCCACTGGCGTGAATCACAACCATGTTCACCCTAGCCATCTGTCGGCTAGGGTGAGGCTGTTTTTTGCTTGTCGCTCTTGCTGCTCTTCAACCTTGAAACTCTGAAACCTTGAAACTTTGAAACCTCTCCAACCTGCGCAACCTCTCCAACCTGCGAAACCTGTGCAACCTTCTCCTCCCCACTCGCCCCCCGGAACTCCCCGTTCACTGCCTGATGTTGCTCTCGGGCTTCCACCTCATTGTTCACAAGCTCTTGAGCACGATACACTTCCCTCAGCTATCCTCCGGAATTCCGGCTTGTTGCACCCTCTCCTGTCCGGAGTCGCAGCGGTGATAGCTCTTAGGAGGCAACAAATTGTCGTCAAACAACCGGTTTCTCTTTACGTCTGAGTCGGTGACCGAGGGGCATCCCGACAAAATCGCAGACCAGATTTCTGATGCAATCCTCGACGCCTGCCTCGAGCAGGACCCGTACAGCCGTGTAGCCTGTGAGACTCTCACCTGCACCGGCCTGGTCGTCATCGCGGGGGAAATTACCACCAGCGCCTATGTTGATTTCCAGGCCCTGGTGCGCGGCGTCGTCAGCTCAATCGGCTATGACAACGCCCTCTACGGCTTCGACTCGAACACCTGCGCGGTGATTTCGAGCATCAACAAGCAGAGTGGCGATATCGCCATGGGCGTGGACACCGGCGGCGCTGGCGATCAGGGCATGATGTTCGGCTATGCCACCAATGAAACGCCTGAGCTGATGCCGATGCCAATTTCGCTGGCTCACAAACTGGTCCTGAAATTGACCGAAGTACGCAAGAGCGGCAAGCTTCCGTATCTGCGTCCTGATGGCAAGAGCCAGGTCACTGTGGAGTACGACGAAAGCGGCAAGCCGCTGCGCATTGACGCCGTCGTCATTTCAACTCAGCATGCGGAAGCGGTTACCACCGAGCAACTCCGCGCAGACATTCTCAAGTTCGTCATCCAGTCCACGCTGCCTTCCAAACTGCTGGACGAAAACACCAAGTACCACATCAATCCCACAGGCCGCTTCGTTGTTGGCGGACCCATGGGTGACACCGGACTCACCGGCCGCAAGATCATCGTGGACACCTACGGTGGCATGGGCCGTCACGGTGGTGGCGCATTCAGTGGTAAGGACGCAACCAAGGTGGATCGCTCCGCCGCTTACATGGCGCGTTACATCGCCAAGAACATCGTCGCCGCCGGCCTCGCCGACCGCGTCGAAGTTCAGCTCGCTTACGCCATTGGCGTTGCCGAGCCGGTCAGCGTTCTGGTGGATACCTTTGGCACGGGCACAGTAAGCCGCGAAGTCCTCGGCGATCTCGTCCGCAAGAACTTCTCGCTGACCCCCAAGGGCATCATCGAGTCGCTCAACCTCCGCCGCCCCATCTACCAGAAGACCGCAGCCTACGGCCACTTCGGCCGCACCGATCCTGACTTCACATGGGAGAAGACGGATAAGGCTGAGGCTCTGAAAGAAGGCGCCAAGGCTGCACAAGCATCAGCAAAATAGTTTCATCGCAGAGTTCAGCAAGTAGAAGGGCGTCGCATTCGCGGCGCCCTTCTACTTGCGAATTAGAGAGCTCGGGTGGCCCATTCAAGCCTTCTTTTGGCTTGAGTGGGGTAGTCACACAGATGGTCCACACTTCCGTTGGGCGATGTTACTCGGTCCCGCTCTTCACTTGCTCTGCCATAATCTGCTCTGCCCTATCCAGTGCAGCCTGAATGTTGGAGCAGATATTCTCCGCGCCGATCTTCTCTTCAAACACCTTCTGATGAATGAGTCTTGCCGGTTGCTCCTTGGCCCCGCACAGTAACAAATGTCGTCCGGAATCATGCAGGCGCGTGGCTATGTCCTCAATTGCACCGAGCCCGGTGGAGTCAATCGCGCTCATGCCGCGCAGCCGCAGAATCACAATAGGAGGCAGGGAAGCGATGTGGTGCAGAATCACTTCCAGCTTCTGTGCTGCGCCAAACATCAGCGCGCCCTGCACGGTGAAGACCTCCACGTACTCCGGAATGTGCTTGTCATGCAGCACATGAGCGCGGCCCGTAAGAATGTAGTCCTTGGTCACCGGAGAAACCGATGTGGTCTCCGCCACGCTGCGGATAAACGTCAGCGCCGCTAGAATCATTCCGAACTCGACCGCCGTTGTCAGGTCGGCCATCACCGTAAGTCCAAAGGTGACCAGCCACACCGCAACCGCCGACTTCGTCACGCGCAACAGCCGCAGCGTTTCTCCCCACTGCCCCATGTTGTAGCTCACCACAAACAGGATCGCCGCCAGCACGGCCATGGGAATGAAGCGGGCCAGCGGCGCAGCAAACAGCAGCACAGCCAGCAGCGTAATGGAGTGAATGATCCCCGCCATCGGAGTCTTCGCCCCGGAGCGGATGTTGGTAGCCGTCCGTGCAATCGCACCCGTAGCAGGCAGTCCGCCAAAGATCGGCGAGACAATGTTGGCGATACCTTGCGCTACCAGTTCAACATTCGGATTGTGTTTGTCTCCGCTCATGCTGTCGGCCACCACCGCAGACATCAGCGACTCAATCGCGCCCAGCATGGCAATCGTCACCGCCGAGGAGAATAGCGGCAGCACCATTGCGGTGTGGAACTCGGGAATCTGCAAGTGCGGCAGTCCGGAGGGAATGCCGCCAAAGCGCGAACCAATGGTTTCCACCGGGAGCTTCAGCAGCGCCGCCGCCGCAGTGCCGGCGATCAGCGCGACGATGTATCCAGGGACGCGCTTCGTAACCCGTGGCGTGAGCAGAATGATGGCCAGTGCCGCGACGCCCAGGACCGTTGCCTGCAACGAGACGGTGCCCGCGTGCTCCACCAACTCCTTCATGCGCGCAAAGAACTCTCCGGGATTGTGCTCCAGCCGCAAGCCGAAGAAGTCGCGAATCTGCGTGCTGGCAATCAACACGGCAATGCCGTTGGTGAAGCCCATCACCACCGGGCGCGGGATGAACTGCACCGCCTTGCCCAGTCCTGTGACGCCCATAATGACCAGCATCACTCCGGCCATCATGGTGCAGAGGAAGAGTCCGTGAATGCCATGCTTGGCGAGGATTCCTGCAATCACCACGACGAACGCGCCGGTCGGTCCGCCAATCTGCATCTTGCTGCCGCCGAGCAGCGAGATGATGAAGCCCGTAACCACGGCGCAGTAGATGCCTGCCTGCGGCGTCAGTCCGCTGGCAATGGCAAACGCCATGGCAAGCGGCAGAGCCACCAGGCCCACTGTCACGCCCGCCGCAAGATCAGCGGCAAAGATCCGTGCAGTGTATCCCTTCAGGCTGAGAACAGACTTGGGAAGAAACTTGTGCCAGCGGTGTTCGAAAGATTCCATGCTCTCTCGATCATAACCCTGCTTTGCCCACGAGGTACTCAGGACAATCGCCTAGTCCGCTGCATAGACACGCATGTTTGGAACTGTGCTCTGAAACCTAGTATTCTTGACCGCCATGAAGCCACTGCGAAATTGGAAGCCACTTACTCCCGAAACATGGAACGACTTTGAAACGCTTTTCGGCCCGCGTGGCGCCTGCGGCGGATGCTGGTGCATGACGTGGAGGCTGCCGCTCGCGGAGTTCAAGTCCAATGGCAGCGTAGGGAATCGTTCGGCGATGCGTGCGCTGGTGGATGCCGGGCACGAGCCTGGAGTGCTGCTCTATGAAGACGGGCGCGCCGTGGCGTGGTGCGCTGTAGCACCGCGCGAAGAATACGTACGGCTCGGCAAATCCAAGGTTCTGGCTCCGGTGGACGACGAGAAGGTCTGGTCGGTGAGCTGCTTCTTCATCGACAAGAAGGCGCGCGGCCAAGGCCTCACGGTTACAGTGTTGAAAGCTGCCACGGAGTTCGCGCGCAGCAAGGGTGCAAGAATCATTGAAGGCTATCCGCAAGAGTTGGAAGAAAAACTGCCGCCCGCGTTTGTCTGGACAGGAGTGATGCCGACCTTCGTTCATGCGAAATTTCAAGTTGCGGGCCGCCGCTCACCGAAGAGACCAATCATGCGAAAAATTGTCGCTAAGACAGCGGCAAAGAAGAGTGGAGTGAAGATAAAGTGAAAGACGCACACGACAAGGAGCCGCTGAAAACCAGCATGTTTCGCGATATGTTGCGCCAGGTCAGCCGCGTGCCACGCGGCAAGGTTGCAACCTATGGGGACATTGCGTACGCGTCCGGCTACCCTGGCGCGGCGCGGCAGGTAGCCTGGGCCTTGCACGCGGAGAGCGCGGGACTGCCATGGCATCGCATCGTTGGCGCGGGCGGAAAAATTCTACTCAGCGGAGAGCAAGGCTTTGAGCAGCGCCTGCACCTGCAAGCCGAAGGCGTGAGTTTTCTGGGGCTGAAGGTGAACATGATCGCGCATCACCACAGCTTCACCGCGCGGAAAGCCGCGAAAACAGCAGCGAAGAAGAATGTGAAGACGACGGCGCGGAAGAAAACTCGCTCTACACCGTGAGCCAGCGGCGATGGCAGACAATTGGCTAGTGAGTAAATCGCAGGTGGAGCGATTTTGCCGGTTTAGTGAATGGTTGAGCGAATGTTGGAACGATTGACTAAGCAGTTATCCAATCAGCCCCTCAACGATTGCTCAAAGAGTGAATGATTGAGGCACTCAGACCAGTTCCACTCCCCACAAATCATGCAGGTGGACGACGCCTTGCAACTCCTTGCCATCGCTCACCACCATGAGCGAGGTGATCTTTCTCTGCTCCATCAGGTCGAGCGCGTGGGCGGCGAAATCATCGGGAGAAATCGTACGTGGGTCCGGGGTCATGCACTGCGAGGCCGTGAGGTCGAGCACATCTTTCCCGCGATGTTCCAGCAGTCGGCGCAAGTCGCCGTCGCTGATGATGCCGACCAGTGTATTGCCTTCCGTGACGGCCGTGATGCCGAGTCCCTTGCGCGACATTTCGTAGATGACTTCGATCATCGGAGTGGCGGGCGCAACGCGCGGGATGGACTCGCCCGAGTGCATGAGATGCGATACGCGGGCGAGTCGCTTGCCAAGCTTGCCACCGGGATGCAGGTCGGCGAAATCTTCGGCGCGGAATCCGCGGCGCTCGCTAAGCACAACGGCCAGAGCGTCTCCCAGCGCGAGCATGGTTGTGGTGGACGCCGTGGGCGCAAGGCCGAGCGAGCAAGCTTCCTTGTGAATCGAACAGTCGAGCGCAACGTCGGCGGCCTGCGACAGCGTTGAAGGCGGATGGCCGTTCGTGGGAGCCAGGCAATCTCCAGTGAATGTAATCAGCAGCACGCCGAGCCGTTTGATCGTGGGCAGCAGTTCGAGAATTTCGGCGGTTTCTCCCGAGGCCGAGAGCGCCAGCACAAGGTCGCCGCGCATCACCATGCCAAGATCGCCATGCAGCGCTTCGGCAGGATGCAGGTAGAGCGCAGGAGTTCCGGTGGATGCGAACGTGGCGGCCAGTTTGCGCCCAATCAGCCCGCTCTTGCCCATCCCGGTGACAACCACGCGTCCGGCGCAGCAGAGGATGAGTTCGAGCGCGCGTGCAAAATCCTGCGCCATGGGACCGGCGATGCGGTCGGCCAGACGTCGCAAGGCCTCGGCTTCAATGCGGACTACGTTTTCGCCAGTCGTCATAACGGATGAGTACAACTCAGAGCTACCGCTGGTTATCGTACCATGTAGGCATGAGACGTTTCCTGTGGGCGTGTGCGTTGTTGCTGTGGGTGGCGCCGGTGGTAATGGCGCAGACAAACGATGGCGCAAGATTGCAGCGCTGGAATCAGGAGATTGGCGTGTGGGGCGCCTTTTCGCCGGATTCGATAGAAGGCATTGGCAAGTCGCAGCACCGCAAATTTTTTGAGTTGAATGGACAGTATGCGGCCACCATCTTGACTGGGCGCGGAGTGGCCGTGAAGTGGGTGAGCGAGTTGGTGCCGCTGGCTCTGCTGAACGAGCCAACCGAATACTACTTCAACACGAAGCACGTGCAAACCGGCCATCGTGCGGGAGCTACCACCTACGCAGGTGGCGTGACGCCGCTGGGCATGCAGGTAAACTTCTGGAACGGCCACCGGGTGCAACCGTTCTTCGACGCGCACGGCGGCATGCTCTACTTTACCCGGCAGGAGCCGGTGCCGAACTCCTCGCAGTTCAACTTTACTTTCAACTTTGGTGCGGGAGTGCAGGTGTTCACCGGCAAAAGGTCCTCACTGCTGCTGGGATACAAGTATCACCATATCTCCAACAATGAGACTGCGCCGCAGAACCCCGGAGTCGATAGCCCCGAGGCCTACGCTGGATATTTGTGGAGATGGAAATAGACATCCCCACAAGTGACGAGTGCCCATGCAAGCCGTTGTTGGCTTGTGTGGGGTAGCTTCTCGCTTCCAAACGCGCACGTCATTTCACGGGAGAGGTCAGCGGCTTGCCCTTCTCGACGAAGAAGGAAACCAGCAGTTTCACCGGGATATCCCCATTGTTCTGCCCTGAATGAATTTGTCCGGCGGGGACGAAGAAGACCTCACCGGCTTTCGCTGTCCTCGTAGGTTGGCCATCTGCCACCAGGGTTATGGTGCCCTCCATTACGTAACCGAAGATGTCTCCGGGGTGGGTGTGTCGCGGCTCCTTGGCACCGGGCGCGAGTTCGGTTTGTACCAACACGCCTTCGTGGCCGGGAACGCTCAGGTCGTGCCTCTCGAGCACAGTGCGCTTGGCCCCAGTGTCGGATGCAGGCTGCTGGGCGTACGCCCTGGGCCGCACAGCCAGCGTCAGCAAGGCAGCGATGCCAAGAACGATCACGACCGGAAGCAGTTTCAGGCGGTTCATGAGCTCTCCTTACAAGGAACGAAGTTCGCTACTGAGATTGCGGCAGCAGGGTCGTGAGTTGGCCGGGGAATCGTGTGGGCCGCATTCTTTGCATTGAGAATTCACAAGCGGCGCTATGGCCAGAGTCGTACAATGTTTCCGTATTCCAAAAAGGAGAATCCGCTCATGGGTCGCAGGTTTCTGCGGTTGTCGCCTGTCGTGTTTTTCTGCTGTTTCTTTTTGTTCAACGCACAGCTTTGGGCGCAGGTAAAGCCGGCGAACGCGGCGGCAGACGTTCCTACGTTTACCAGCAGGTCGCAACTGGTGCTGGTGCCAGTGCTGGTGAAGGGCAGGAACGGCGAGCACATGGGTGGGCTGGCGAGCAATGTATTCACCGTGGAAGAGCAGGGAAAGCGGCGGAAGGTGGCAACCTTTGAAGAGGTGAAGCCGGTTGCAGCCGATGCCAAGGTTCCGGTAGTGCCGCAGTTGGAAGGTCGTTCCAACTTCAACTTTGAAGATGCTCCGCGCGGGCACATGACGATTGTGGTGCTGGACTTGCTGAATACGCCGTATCTCTTCCAGGGTGACGGCAAGCGCAAGCTCATCGAACAGCTGGCCAATACGATTCCCGCTCATGAAGCCACTGCGATTTTCGGGTTGGGAACGCACGGGCTGCGGCAACTGTATGCACCAACAACGGACACGGCAGGGCTGCTGGCCTCCTTACAGGGCGTGCGAGTGCCGATCGGCACCAGTGATGCGGGCAAAACATCGGCCTTGGAAGCGCTCACCAGCACCGAGTTCAACAACAGCTTTGGCGAGATGTGGCAAGGGACAGGCGTTCGGGGAGGCAGGAGCGGCGGTGACCTGGAGGGCGCGACGTGGATCACCTTGACGGCGATGACGCAGCTTGCGCACGCCTACGGCACCATTCCCGGAAGAAAGACGCTGATCTGGGCAAGCGGTGGATTCAGCGGAGCCTTGTCGCCGGGAATTACGCGCTCCACCATGGTGGAAAAATACGATGCGACGTGGCGCGAGCTGAATTCCGCTGACATTGCCGTGTACTCGCTGGATGTGAGCGGCTTGGCAGGATTCAACGGCACGCTGACCCGGTATGGCGCGCTGCAGGCAAAGCAGTGGTCGCTTCGGGAATTTGCCGACAACACCGGTGGATTGTGGTGCGCCGGCACGTCGGTGGACACGGCAAAGTGTCTCTCCCGCGCATTTGACGACTCCGGCAGTTATTACCTGCTGGGCTACTACCTGCCGCAAGACGACCTGAAGCCGGGATGGCGGAAGCTGAAGGTCAAGGTGGACGCGGCGGGGGCGAAGGTGCGGGCGCGCGACGGGTTCTACGTCTCGGCCGGAGCGGATGAGAAGGCGGACGACCAGCGGCGTGAGCTGTTGGATGCCCTGCGCTCCCCAGTGGACTTGACGGGGGTCCGGATGAACGTGCGTGAACTGCCCGCAAAGTCTACAGGGTCAAGCTCACGGCATGAGTTCGTGATTGGCGTGCTGGGTGATTCGATTGCCGTGGATGACCAGAGAGAGAACGCTGTCAACGTTTCGGTGACGGCGGTGGCGTTTGGCGAAGATGGTAAAGAACACGGCCGCATCGATCATCTGCTGGAGGCGAAGGTGCCACAGGAGTTGATGCCGAAATTCCGCAAGACGGGACTGAGCGCGCAACAGGGGATGGACTTGACTCCGGGAAAATACGAGATTCACTTTGCAGTGCGAGACAATTTGACCGGCGAGATTGGCACGGTGACCTATCTGCTGGCGGTGAAGTAGTCGAGGAGATACCGTTCGATGCGACGCAAGGCGATGAGGCTGGGGTTTGTCTTTTCTTGTTTGGCCCTTTGGAGTTTTCAGCTTTGGGCGCAGGCGGATGCCAGGCCCGGGGACGCAACTGGTACAGGGAAGAGTGCCGCAACGGCAACACCAAAGTTTACGAGCCGGACGCAACTGGTGCTGGTTCCGGTTGTCGTCACCGGAAAGAATGGCGCACCCATTGCCGGACTGAAGCGCGATGCGTTCCGCATTGAGGAGCATGGCAAGCTACGCGATGCGACCATCTTTGAAGAAGTGAATTCGGTGGCTCCGGACGTGAAAGCCCGCGCGGCTGCTCCCGCCGAGGGTCACTCGAACTTCAACTTTGGCGACACCGGAAACTGGCGAGTCACAGTTGTGGTGATGGATTTGTTGAACACTCCGGTTCTCGCCCAGCAGGAGGCGAAGCGCAAGCTGATGGAGTACCTGCAGAAGAACCTGCGTCGCGAGGAGCCAACCGCGCTGCTGGGACTGAGGCAGAGCGGGTTGCAGCAACTCTATCCCTTCACCTCGGACGCCGGAGTGCTGATTGCGGCACTGAAAAAGCTACAGGCCGAGACAGGCACCATTGAGATGAGCGACGAGTCGGCGGAGCTCACCGCGGACATGACAAACTCGCTGGACAACAACTCGGTGAGCCAGTCGGCAGACACGATCTCCCAGTTCATGCAGGACGCGCAGGCCACGCAGCAGGCATACGAGCAGCGCAATGCCACGCGCACAACCTTGGAAGCGATGATGCAGATCGCGCACGCCTATGAAGCAATTCCGGGGCGCAAGACGCTGATCTGGGCGAGCGGCGGATTTCCATTCATGATCGATGATCCGCAGGCGTTCGCGCGCATGGGCGTTGACATGGTCTCGCAGTATGAGGAGACGTGGCGGGCGCTTTCAGCCGCAGGGATTGCCGTGTACACGGTAGATGTGCGGGGACTGTCGGGATTCGCTGGAGCCACGGCAGCCTTTGATTCGTCGCGGAGGTCAGGCCCGATCTCAACCGGCACAAGCCGCATGAATGCCAGCAAGCCGATGACGATTGCCTACGACAAGGATCAGCAGCGCCAGATGACCATGCGAGCCTTTGCCGAGGCTACGGGTGGCGTGGCGTGCGTAAACACCAACGACCTTGAAAAGTGCTTTGCGCGCGCCGTAGAGGATTCACGCTCGTACTACATGCTTGGGTACTATCTGCCCTCGGACGATTTGCAGCCGGGCTGGCGCAAGCTGAAGGTAAAGGTGAGAGCCGAGGGCGCACACGTGCGCGCGCGCGAAGGTTTTTTCGTTGGTGCCGCAGCGGAAGACACTCCGCAGTTGAGGCAGAAGCAATTGGTCGAAGCACTGCGTTCTCCGGTGGAGTTCTCCGGAATCAAGATGAACGTGCACGAGGTTGCTGTCGGCGCGGAGCGGCAAGCGCCAGAGGCTGGCAAAACGCGGCACCAGTTCGCCGTAGGTATGCCCGCGAAGTCGGTGACCGTGGATGCGCAAAACGGAAACGCCGTGGATATGACCATCGTCGTCGTAGCCTTCGACGCGAAAGGCAAGAACGTGGGACAGGGTGAGAATCACGTCGCCGGAAAGCTCAAGACCGAGACAGCGGAGAAGATTCGGCGCGGAGGAATGGGCGTGGAAGTTGGAGTGGAATTGCCTCCAGGAACGTACGATATGCACTTTGCTGCGCGTGACAATCTGAATGGCGAGGTGGGCACCGTTGTATTTCCGCTGGAAGTGAAGTGAGAGCAGGTTTCAAAGTTTCAGAGGTTTCAAGCTTTCAAGATTAGCGGCAACAGCACGGCCCAGGGTCTTTGTTACAGTGGGCAAGGCTAGCAGAAATAGCATTGGGTAGAGCTCAAAATAGACGCGCAGCTCCTCCACGTATCCATAGAGCAGCGAACCAATCGTCAGCGGAAGGAATATCAGCAGGATGCTCCAGCGCAGGGGCTGGGGCTTGCTGCGCCAATCCGCGATGCAGAAGATAGCGATGACGAGCACGATGAACAACGACCAGAAGGCGGCGAACGGAGCAACGCTGAAAAGTCGCAAGTTGTGGTCGAGGAGATGAAAGTCGAGGACGCCTCCGCGATTGTGCTGGTATCGCTGATTGATCTGGAAGCGGATGACGAACCACGAACCAGCCAGCAGCGCAGAGAAGAACAGCGGGAGCGCCGCGCGCTTGGCAAAACGGGTGCGGTCGGTAGAGAGTAGCGGGCGCAGCCGGATGAATTCAAAGGCGAGGTACACCGGAAGAAACAGAATCGTGGTTTCGCGGTTCACGCACGCCGGCAGAAAGCACACCCCGAACAGTGTGCTGCTGCCGAGCGTGCAGGCCATGAGCATCGCGGCGGAGAAGAAGATCGTCGGCGGATCATAAACCGGGCTGTAAGCCGCAAAGAGCAATGGTATGCACGCCAGCCCGGCCAGTCCAGCAAGCCACGCGGCGTTCTCGCCAAGGCCGTAGTAGCGGCGCGCAAGCGAACGCAAAAGTAGCGCGGTGCCGAAGTAGAAGAGGAAGGTCAGCGCCAGCAGGATAGCCTTTTCAAACGTGTATCCGTGGACGTAGAACTCAGTGGCAAAGCCGGAGCTCGTGCAGGCCATCATGACCTGGTACTGGAAGAAGTCTGAAGTGTGTGCGTCAACCCAGCGAATGATAATGGGAACCAGCGCGCGGGAGACGAATGGCCGCACCGCCGTGCCGTTGACCATGGCATTGAGCGACATCGTCGGATAGGCCGTGAGGCTGGAGAAATCCACGAACAGGCGAGTAACAAGATAGCTGCCCCAGAGATAAAACAGCAGCCACACCGTGCGCGGATTTGTCTTGCGAAGCATTCCTTTGCATTGAAACGGAAAGCCGCGCGAAAGACAAGAGCGAAGCGCGTTCGTCCAATCGGCTAGCCGCGCGGCGGTGGTGGACCGAGAACTTTTGTGTCGTGACGGCTCACGATTTTGGCCAACTCCGGGCCCCACTGCGGCGAACTCGTCGAGAGTCGCGCAGCAAGCTTGTCAATCTCCGGGAACGCCTTCTCGAACCCAGAGGGCGCGCCCCACCCGACGAACTTCACTGCCTGAGCTTCATGATTGGCCTGTGCGTGAGCCTTGCCCGCAGGCACCTCGGCAATCGTTCCGGCCTTCAGGTCGTGCCATGCGCCGTCGAGAAACACTGCGAGCACGCCATCAAGGATGAAAAAGTACTCGGTCTGCACCGGATGAAGATGCAGGGAAGTGGTGAAGCCGGGGTCTTCGCGAAACTGGCCAAGCCACCAGGCACCGTTGGACCGCTCGGTGTCCACCAGAATGTGTGCCTCGCCGAGCCCCTGACTATAGACGTGTGCCTCTTCAGGCGTGATGACGATTGCGCGCGCATCGCTCACGGTCTCAAAGGCGCGAGCCCGGGCAGTGGTGAGCATGCTGCTCGCCGCGCACATCGCCAGAAAAATTCTTCGGTCCATTCGGAAACACCTCCACATTCATGCAGCGCAGAAGTTGTAGAGATGGAACGGGAATAGAACTGGCGGGTTGCTCTGGGTGAATCAGAATATTACGACGCCACACTCACGGCTTTGTGCACGGCCAGGAGCTGCCGCAGCGTAGCGCGCAGGCTGGAGAGCGGGAGAGCATTAGCTCCATCGCTTTTGGCTGCGGCCGGGTTGTCGTGAACTTCCATGAAAATGCCGTCGATGCCGGCGGCTACGGCGGCGCGGCTTAGCAGGGGGATGAACTGCGGCTGTCCGCCGGATTGCGTGCCCTGGCTTGGTAGCTGGACGGAGTGCGTGGCGTCAAAGACCACGGGCGCGTACTCGCGCATGATGGCCAGCGAGCGCATGTCCACCACAAGGTTGTGGTAGCCAAAGCTTGCTCCGCGCTCGGTCAGCGAGACGCGCGGGTTGCCGCTCTCCTGCACCTTGGCAACGGCGTGGCGCATGTCCTGCGGCGCGACAAACTGCCCCTTCTTGATGTTGACGGCCTTGCCCGTTTTGGCGGCGGCAATCAGCAGATCGGTCTGGCGGCACAGGAAGGCCGGGATCTGGAGAACGTCCACAACCTCTCCTGCGGCGGAGGCCTGCGCGGCCTCATGCACATCGGTGAGCACCGGTACCTTCACTTCGTCACGCACGCGGGCGAGGATGCGAAGCCCTTCGCTGATTCCGGGTCCCCGATAGCTCGTAATCGAAGTGCGGTTGGCCTTGTCATAGCTCGCCTTAAAAATGTATGGCACGCCAAGCTCGCGGCAAATGGCGGCGATGGAGGTGGCCATGAAGAGCGCGTGCTCCTCGCTCTCAATGACGCACGGACCAGCGATAAGAAACAGATCGGGGCCACCAATGGTGACGTTCTGGACAGAGAAGGGCATATGAGGATTATACGGTTTCGGCCTTCTGGATTTATCAACTCTTTAGGAACCTTCTACCTGGGATTTAGGGTGGCCTGAATCCAACAAAGTGCAGATGAAAGGGCACCGCCAGATACAGAGAGCGTGCTTAGCCCCGGAGGTCGAAACGATGACAGGTTTTCAAGAAGTAGAGCCCGAACATCTAGCCAAGCTGTTCTTCCACTATCGCGAAGCGCTGGCGCAGGACTTCGATTGCGTGTGGGCGTCCGGTACCAGTTCATGCTGGGAAGCTGCCCCCAGTAACGAACGCAAGCTGCTGGTGGCCACCGCGCGGCTGGTCCTGATGGAGTTGACGAGCACCGCGCGCCGCAACCAGGCCGCTCAACATGCAAGCGCCGATACGAACCAGACTGGTCATCTCCGGGTTGAAGGTTCCGAAGGAAAAGATTGCGGCTGTTAGCGGGCCAGAATGCATCAGAGTTTTTCTGGGGGTGAGGTCGATGATGATTATTCTGTTGGGAATTGCAGCAGCGGCCTTTGCGCTGGGAGCCTGTCTACCGGCGAATCACGACATCAAGGTGATCCGCTGAACCGAATCCACGTGCGGGAGAATCTCCTCCCGGTGTTTCTCCCGCCATGGAAAATCCCCGTTTAGCGATGGCATACCAGCCAAGCCAAACGGGGATTTTTTCTGCTCGCCGATTGCTGCCTGCAATCAGGCCACAGTCACTTCTGTTTCCGGCTGAGGCTCGGCTATCTTTTTGGAGAATGAGCAGGAGCCGGGTTCCACCTCTGGAACCTTGGCAACCGCAGTCTTCTTCGCCGATTTCGCCGCGGTCTTCTTGGTAGACTTGGCCGCCGTCCGGGCCTTCGCGGGAGCCTTGCTGTTCGGGCAGATCAGGAACGTCCCTTCCTTGGTCGTCTTCTCCATCAGGTAAGGGCTGCCGCACTCAGGACACTTTTCGTCCACCGGCTTGTTCGCCGCCGTAAAGTCGCACTTGGGATACTGATTGCATCCGTAGAAGAAATTGCCGCGCCGCGCCTTCTTCTCCACAATCTCGCCCACGCCGCATTCAGGACACTTCACCCCAATCAGGTTCTGCTTGATGTACTTGCACTCAGGATAGCCTGAGCAGGAGATGAACTCTCCGAATCGTCCATTGCGCAGCAGCAGGTTGCGTCCGCAGTCAGGACACTTTTCTTCCAACGGCGTATCCGGCTTCTTCTGCACCGAATCCAGCCGCCGCGTGGTCTTGCACTCGGGATATCCCGTGCACGCCATAAACGTTCCAAAGCGTCCGCGCTTCAACACCATCGGCTTGCCGCAGTTTTCGCAGAACTCCTCTTCATTATTGGAGGAGATTTCCGCGTCGCCAAGGTCCGTCAGATTGATCGGATTTTCCTTGGTAAACGTACAGGAGTTCGGGTCCTTCTTGTCGAACGTCGAGCAGGCAAAGAACGAGCCATGCTTGCCCCACTTCAACACCAGCGGGGACCCGCAGCGCTCGCACTTCTGGTCCGTGGCCTTCTCCATGCGCTTGATGTTTTCCATGTGCTCGCCGGCATATTCAAGGTCTTGCTCGAACTTGCCGTAGAAGTCATGGAGCGCGGCGGTCCACTTGATGCTGCCATCTTCAATCTGGTCCAGGTCCAGTTCCATGCGGGCCGTAAACTCGTAATCGAAAATGTCCTTCAAGTTGGCGACCAGCAGCTCTGTCACCACAAACCCGATTTCCGTGGGGAAGAACTTTCCCCCACGTCCGGCGGTTTTCTGCACGTAGCCGCGGTCCACGATGGTCGTGATAATCGCCGCGTACGTCGAAGGCCGTCCAATGCCGCGTTCTTCCAGCTCCTTGACCAGCGAGGCTTCGTTGAAGCGCGGAGGCGGTTCGGTAAAGTGCTGCTCTGGCTTGAGCTCTTCCAGCCTGAGCGACTGACCTTCTTCCAGCGGCGGCAGCTTGTGCTTCAGCGACTCGTCTTCTTCGTCCTTCGCGTCCTTGGCTTCTTCGTAAACCTTCAGGAAGCCTTCAAACTTGAGGATCGATCCTGTCACGCGGAAGTTGTAGCGCGTGCCATCCTTGGCCTTTGCGTTGGGTAACGCTGTGCTGCCAGCCGCAGGCGCTTTGGCGTCAATATCCACCGTGGTCTGGTCGAACACGGCGGCAGACATCTGCGACGCCACCATGCGTTGCCAGATCAGCTTGTAAACCTTGAACTCGTCATCCTGCAGGTACGGACGCACATCGTCCGGCGTGCGCAGCACCGAGCTGGGACGAATGGCTTCGTGCGCTTCCTGCGCGTTCACCGCCTTCGTCTTGTAGGCGTTCGGCTGCTCCGGCATGAACGGCTTGCCGTAGTCGCGCTCAATCAGGGTGCGAACTTCGGTGAGCGCGTCAACGGAGACGCGGACGGAGTCAGTACGCATGTAGGTGATCAGACCCACGGTGCCTTCGGTGCCCAGTTCGACGCCTTCATACAACCGCTGGGCAACCATCATGGCGCGCTTCACGGTCATGCCGAGCTTGCGTGATGCGTCCTGCTGGAACTTTGAGGTGGTAAACGGCGGCGTTGGATTGCGCCTGCGTTCTGCTTTCTTCACCGACGCGACGGCCCACGCAGCGGCGTCCAGCGCCTCAACAATGCGCTTGGACTCCTCTTCCGTCGTGACTTCCAGCTTTTCGCCATTCACGCCGAGGAAGCGGGCGTCGAATGCCGGAGCTTTGGCCGCGTGCAGATGTGCGTCCAGCGTCCAGTATTCCTTCTTTTCGAACTTCTGGATCTCGCGCTCACGCTCGACAATCAGCCGCAGCGCAACGGTCTGTACGCGTCCGGCGGAAAGCCCTCTGCGGACTTTGTCCCATAGCAGCGGCGACACCTGGAATCCGACCAGGCGGTCGAGGATGCGGCGGGTCTGCTGCGCATCCACCAGGTTCCAGTCGATCTCGCGGGGATGGGTGAAGGCTTCCAGCACGGCCTTCTTGGTGATTTCGTTAAACGTTACGCGATAAACCGGCGTCGCCTGCTTCTTGTGGCTGCGGCCTCCGTCGGCCTGCGAGCCAAGTTCTTCGGCCAGATGCGCGGCAATCGCTTCGCCTTCGCGGTCAGGATCGGGCGCCAGGTAGATGGCATTAGCACTGCGGGCTAGCTTGCGAAGCGCGGAGACAACCTTCTCTTTACCGGGAATAACCTCATACTCGGTTGCGAAATCGTTGTCGACATCGACCCCAAGACCCTTCTTGGGCAGATCCTTTATATGTCCGAGCGACGCTTCAACGTCATACCCGGCGCCAAGATACTTTTGGATCGTCTTAGCCTTGGCAGGGCTCTCGACGATTACTAAACCTTTAGCCAACTGGGACCTCTTCTAAATCTATGGAAACTGGAACGTAACCTAGCACGAAGGAAGCCGCATGGCAAAACCGTGAGTCGGCCGAATGCCCGTTCCGGGACGGAAATGTTGGTGCTAAGCTGTTGAAAAATAATGAGAATGGAAGAATCTTGAGTTTTGTGGATCGCCGGGGGTGTGAAGCGTCCCGCAATACGGCGGATTCTTTTGCCGGACTTCCTCTGAATTAGGTAGAAGCTGACCTTTTGATGTGGCAGGCGATCCATTGGATTCGAGTCGTAGTCTGGCTCACTCCGGGCAGCCCCGACCAGCTTGGTCGGGACCGTCTGCGTATGAACAGCAGATTCCGATTCGGGATTGTGAGTGCAAAGCCCTGATATGGAGTGACCGTGTCAACTCTGCGTAGTAGTGGGGTTGTTTTTGTTTTTGTCTTGGCCTTTCCCGAGGACAGAGCGAGCAGCAGCCTGGGCAGAAATGGCGACGATTGATCA
>Ga0182012_10002339_pt1 | contig 20475 bp, 18 predicted proteins | sample 612S2SmetaG_FD_120486 | JGI IMG/M metagenome (GOLD analysis project Ga0182012, IMG submission 120486) | Permafrost microbial communities from Stordalen Mire, Sweden - 612S2S metaG | ecosystem: Environmental > Terrestrial > Soil > Wetlands > Permafrost | place: Sweden: Stordalen | collected...
AAAGATTGCTTTCGCGGGTGAGATCGTTTTTGCATGGCGCGGTGCCGCTTTCGCAGCAGGGGCGTGCGCGGCCTCTGCTGCTAATGCGTTCGCGCCCAGGGCGCGCATCGCCACCCGAACGTTCTCTTGAGCCTGGTGCTGGGGAGCAGCAGTTTGATGGGACGGCATGGGAGAGGAGTGCAGGCGTCGCCCACAACGCCGGCAGCGGTGATCGTCCTTCCCATTCGAAAACTGGCAGTACCCGCACGTCATGGTCTTGTACTTGCTACTCTGAGAACTTGCCGCGCAATGGCAGCTCGTTGATGTTTCCCCTAAAAGCTCTTTCCTGCAAAGCTTTCCCCTACTTGTTGAGTAACATAATCGACCGGGCTTGTCACCGGCCGGCACCTCGGAAACTGCTGCTCGTGTGCGCTTTAGGCCTCACTGTACCCCAAATTCTGCTACCGCAATTCAGTAGAATTATCAATCTGCCGGCGGCGCCTGAACCGACGCCGCCCAGCGAACTGACTCCGGACAAACTGGATCATATCCTCAGGCCCGACGCTCCGCAGCTGGACCGCGTGAACATCACGGCTCTCACGCAGACTTCAGACGGATCTGTCCGCCACCTGCGCGGGCACGCGGTCATCGAACTCAACGACAGCATCGTGAAAGCCGACTCGATCGACTACAACGAGGACACGGGAGACGTGGTCGCCGAGGGCCACGTCTTTTACCAGAGTTTCGTCCAGAACGAGCAGATCACCTGTGACAAGGTGGAGTACAACCTCGACACGCAGCGAGGCAAATACTACAACGTAAAGGGCTACGTGAAATCCCGAGTGGATGCGCGGCCCGGCATGTTGACATCGAACAACCCGTTTTATTTCGAGGGGAAATGGGCAGATCGCATTCAGGACAAGTACATCGTCCACGACGGCATGGTCACGGGATGCCGGCTTCCGCGCCCGTGGTGGACCTTGCACGGGCCGAAATTCGATGTGATCCCAGGGCAGCGCGCGCTGGCGTATCGCTCCTGGTTTTATATCAAGAGCTTCCCGGTTTTCTACATGCCGTTTTTTTATAAGTCCCTAAAACGGAATCCTCGGCAAAGCGGATTTCTGACTCCCAACATCGGTCATAGCTCATTGCGTGGTTTCATGGTTGGGTTCGGCTACTACTGGGCGATCAGCCGCAGTTACGACTTAACCTATCGCTTCCAGGATTTCAGCGCCGTCGGGACAACCCACACGCTCGATTTTCGTGGTAAACCCAATGACAAAACAGACTTCAATGCGCTGGTGTACGGTGTTTACGACACTCAAAAGATAAACGGACAGACTTACAGCGGTAGCGACGCAACGGTGGTCGGAAAATCGGACCTTGGCGATGGCTGGTTTGCACGAGGCAGTATCAACTATCTCAGTTCGCTCGCATTCCGGCAGGAGTTTTCCGAATCATTCGACCAGGCCATCTTTTCCGAATCCGTCTCCAGCGGAGCTCTGAGTAAGCATTTTGATTCGTATACTTTTCAGGTGATCGCGCAACGAACGCAGTTGTTCCAGGACGCGACGCCCAAGAATTACGTGATTCTTCACAAGCTTCCCGAGGTGGACTTCGGTTCCCGCGATAAGGAAATCAGCGACGCGGTTCTGCCTTTGTGGTTTTCATTCGACACCAGCGCCGCGCTGCTGCACCGCAGCGATCCCCTGGAGACCGTGACAGCGCCCGATGGAACGGTGGCGACCGAGAACGCTTACTCCACGCAGGCCTTCATGCCGCGCATCGACGTCGCCCCGCGCGTTATGACGGATCTGCATTGGGACGGCTTCTCCGTGGTGCCGAGCTTCACGTTCCACGAGAGCTATTTCGGGCAGAGCTTCGCCAACGGCGCCGAATCGGGGAGCGGCATCATCCCGAACGCCATCACCAACGAAGCCATTAATCGCCGGGCGGAAGAAGCCAATATAGATCTGATATTCCCATCGATCGAGCGAGTTTATAACAAGAAGACATTTCTGGGCGACAAATTGAAGCATGTGATCGAGACCCGCGCCAATTATAAGTACGTCACGGGAGTGAATGACTTCAACCGGCTCATCCGGTTCGATACGACTGAGCTGCTGACCGATACAAACCAGGCTGAGTTTACGGTAACCAACCGGCTCTACGCCAAGAAAGGCGACGTCATTAACGAAGTGTTCAGCTGGGAAGTATCGCAGGAGCGCTACTTTGACCCCACGTTCGGAGGAGCGATTCTCACCGGGGAGCGTAACGTCACATTGGAATCGATTGAGTTGACGGCTTATGCGTTTCTTGACCGGCCTCGGAATTACTCGCCGATTGATTCGTGGCTGCGTATTACTCCGCGCCCTGGTATTTCCTTTGACTGGCGGGCGGATTACGATCCGCTTCGCGGCGGAGTCATCGATTCGGGCTTCACGGCGGACTTTCACTATAGGCACTACAACCTTTCCGCGGGGAATAACGACGTCCGCGCGGTGTATCTGTACTCGGCCAGCGGCGTGGCGCAGTCGCAGAATCAGAGTTATCTTTCGCCGCCGGCCAATCAGCTCCGGTTTTATGGCGGGTTCGGAGATACAAACCGGCGCGGTTGGAATGCGGGTGTGATAGGAGTCTACGATTTGCGATTGGGTTTACTGCAGGCGGCGATTTTCCAGGCCACTTACAACACGGACTGCTGCGGTTTCACCATGCAATATCGCCGGTATAACTTCGATATTGTGAGTGCGACCGGGACGACGGTGCGCGACGATACGCAGTACCGGATCGCGTTTACGATTGCGAACGTTGGTCAGTTTGGGAATATGCGGAAGCAGGAGCGGTTGTTCTGAGAGAAGCGTTCTGGGTGGAGCGTCTCCCGATCCGCTTGCAGTGTTATGCTGATTGACGCCCCGAAGAGGGGCGGAAATTTCATCACAAGAGAATGCAAGGAGAGCGGGCATGGGGTTTTTGGAAGACGCAGAGAAAATCGCGGGAGCTGTGGCGGCAGTGGAGGGCATGAAAAAGCTGGATCCGAATGCATCGATGGTGACGGAAGCCGCTGCCGCGATTACTGGATTTGAAGGCGCCGGCGCTATTGCCGACCATTTCGAAAAGAAAGAAGACGGCAGCGAACAACCAAGCTAAATTTTCCGGCGATCACGAGGCCCATCTTCGCCAGGTGGGCCTTTGTTGTAATGTAAAGCTCATGCGAATCGCAACTCTTTTATTGGTCGCTGGCGCAGCCATGAATTTAGGCGCCGCCGACGACAATCAGGGCTGGAAGCAGCTCTTCGATGGCAAGGACCTGACGGGTTGGAAACACGTCGGCCCAGGATCGGATTCAGTGGTCGATGGACTCATCAAGACCAGCGGAGGGATGGGCCTGCTCTATTGGACGGGCGGACCGATCGGCCATTGCAAGCTGCGCGTGGTTTACAAAATGCGCGATCGAAACGACAACTCAGGAGTTTTTATCCGCATCCCCATAGAGCCGCGCGAGGAATGGATGCCCGTCAATTATGGCTTCGAGGTGCAGATTGACAACCATCCGGAAGAAGGCAAGGAACCGGAGGATGAATATCACGCGACGGGTACTCTTTATTCGTTGACGAAGCCGCTGGCCAGATCGGGCAAGCCGGGGCCGGAATGGAACACGATGGAGATCACCATCGATGGGCCGCATACCGTGGTGTTCGTAAACGGAATAAAGGTGACGGATTACCACGAAGGCGACGCGGTGCCCGCAATGAAGTTCACCTTCGAGCCGCAGCGTGGTCCGCGGCCCGACAAGGGATGGTTCGGACTACAGAACCACAGCAACAATGACATCGTGTTTTTCAAGGAAGTGGCGATGAAGCCACTTCCCTGAAATCACGGAACCAGATTAGGTTCTGCGCCCGGCCGCTGCGGGTTTCGAAATCTGCACCGGTTCGGGCACCGGCATTCCGTTGACGGGTTCGGACTTGATCAGTCCAAGAACCTTGCGCAGTTCCGTATCCACGGCCATCCGGATATCGGCGTTGTCTTTGAGGAATTGCCGTGCGTTCTCGCGGCCCTGCCCGATGCGTTCGCCCTTATAGCTGAACCATGACCCCGATTTCTCGATGGCGTTGTGAAGCACTCCCAGATCGATCAGGTCCCCTTCGCGCGATACTCCTTCGCCGTAGATGATGTCGAACTCCGCTTCGCGGAAAGGTGACGCCAGCTTATTCTTCACCACCTTCACCTTGGTCCGGTTGCCGACAATTGCGTCGCCATCTTTGATGGCGGCGATGCGCCGGATATCGAGGCGCACGGAAGAGTAGAACTTCAGCGCGCGGCCGCCCGTAGTGGTTTCGGGACTGCCGAACATCACGCCGATTTTGTCGCGAATCTGATTGATGAAGATCAGACAGGTGTTCGACTTGGACACAATCCCGGTGAGTTTGCGGAGCGCCTGCGACATCAGCCGCGCCTGCAAGCCCATGTGGCTATCGCCCATTTCGCCGTCGAGTTCGGCCTTCGGCACCAAAGCCGCCACCGAATCGACCACAAGCACATCGATGGACCCGGAGGTGACCAGAGCGGCTGTGATTTCGAGAGCTTGTTCGCCGTAATCCGGCTGCGAGACCAGGAGGTTATCCACATCGACGCCCAGTTTGCGCGCATAGGCCGGATCGAGCGCATGTTCCACGTCGATGAACGCCGCCATGCCGCCCACTTTTTGCGCCTCCGCGACTACCTGGAGCGCAATGGTGGTTTTGCCGGAAGATTCCGGACCGAAGATCTCGCAGATGCGTCCGCGCGGAAAGCCGCCCATCCCGAGCGCCGCGTCGAGCCCGATCGACCCGGTTGAAATCACGGAAACCGGTACCACGTCTTTTCCGCCAAGGCGCAGGATCGAGCCTTTACCAAATTGCTTTTCTATCTGCCCGAGCGTTTGTTCCAATGCGCGCGAGCGTTCACGTTCGTCCATGTTTCGTTTCTCCTCGAGAAGGTTCCGGTACTCCTCAACGACCAAAAATCAAAAGGGAGGTAATATGTTTTCCAGTGTAGCAGGGTACCATGAAGAAATGGCGAAAGTCCAAGACTTATTTGAAGTGACATGTCCGTGCTGCGACGCGGTGCTGAAGATCGATCCGGCGACGCGCGCCGTGATCGCCCACAAGCAGCCGGAAAAGCCGCCGGTGATTGAGGATCTGGCGGCGGCTGTGCAGCGGTTGAAGGGCGATGCCGGCCGCCGCGAAGAGGCATTCCAGAAAAGCTTCGCCGACCACCAGAAGCACGGCAAGGTACTGGAGAGCAAGTTCGACGAACTGCTCCGCCAAGCCAAGGAAAGTCCCGATCAGGGCCCACCGAAGCGCGCTTTTGATTTAGACTAGATGGAATCTGAGTTGCAATTCAATTGCAGGATGGTTCCAATTCAAACACCGTTCCCCCCCTATCAGCAGCCGCCGCCGGAACCTCATTCAGATCATCAGGACGGAAGACAGCACACGCTGACAGGCGCGTTTCGCATTCACCGCCGGTTCCACTCCGGTTTTCTGGCGGACGATCGCGACGTGCTGGTGTATCTGCCGCCGGGCTATGACCAGGAGAGACAGCGCCATTATCCCGTTCTCTATTTGAACGACGGGCAGAATCTTTTTGACGGTGCGACATCTTTTGTTCCCGGGCAGGAATGGCATGTGGACGAGACCGCGGAGGACATGATCTCGCGCGGCGTCATCCAGCCGATCATCATCGTGGGGATCTATAACACCGGCATGGCGCGCATGGATGAATACACGCCCACGGCGGACCGGCGCGTAGGGCGTGGGGGTAAGGCCGATCTTTACGCGCGGATGCTGGTGGAAGAATTGAAACCCTTCATCGACAGCCACTACCGAACCCAGAAGGACGCCGTTCACACCGCTCTGGGCGGATCTTCATTGGGCGGACTGCTGGCGCTATTCGTGGGACTGCAGCGGCCCGATGTTTTTGGAAAGCTCGCGGTGATGTCGCCTTCGGTGTGGTGGGATCGCCGGATAATTTTGAAGGATGTTCGACGCTTGCGGCAGAAGCCCGCCGTGAGGGTGTGGCTGGATATTGGAACAGCCGAAGGAAACCGGCCGGCAAGAATTCTTGCGGATGTCCGCACCTTGCGGGATGTAATGCTGCGTAAGGGTTGGCGGCAGGGGGAGGATCTTTGCTACGTGGAAGACGATGGCGCGGGGCATAATGAGGGCGCCTGGGGCGCGCGCGTTGGCGGCATGTTGATGTTCTTGTTCCCGAACGGATAACGGGCTGCAAGCGCTGATACGTCAGAAAGATCATTCGCGAACTGCTCGGCGGCTACAACCAAACCATTTAGCGCATCCACCAACAGAACCAGCCTCGATGAAGTGAAGTTCACGTCCAAGGCGTTAGCTGTCCAATGTTCCAAGAGGTCTGATGTTGATTGCCCGCATTGACTGAAGCGCTTGCAGGATGACATCCTCGGCATCCTTGAATGCGCCGCTCCGCAGGCGCTGCTCGATGAGCGCCTCGATCTCCGGTTTCGTAATCTGAATGGTCACTAAGACCGACCTCTCTCTAATTATGGACCAGATGGGTTGCCCTATTCCTCCGCTAATGATTCCATCGGAGAAATCCGCGCCGCGCGCTGGGATGGGACGAGGCACGCCGCTAATGAGACAAAGCACATGACTCCGGCAGCCCCCGCGAGGATTGATAAGTCAAGCGCCGGCACATGGTAGAGAACCGTGCCCATCGCTCGTCCCGCAGCCCAAGCCCCCGCGAACCCCAGCAACATCCCACACGCGAGCAGCCGGAAAGCGAGAGAAAGGAACTGACTTCGAATCTGGGCCGGCTGAGCGCCCAGTGCCATGCGCAAACCGATCTCGCGACGGCGCTGCGCGACGGCGTAGCTCAATACGCCATAGGTTCCAATGGCCGTAAGCAGCAGCGCAATCGCGGAGAAGAGTCCGGCCAGCAGCGCGGGGGAGCGGCGGGTGGTCAGGCTGTCGGAAATGCGCGCCTCCATCGACTGAATGTCGTTTACCGGCAGGTCAGGGTCGATCTGACGAACTATCCTCTGGAGGGCCGATTCGAGGGATTGCGGCGGAAAGGCTGTCCGGACAGCGACAAAGACATCGTTATCAGTGCGAAAGGCGTAGGGATAATAAACCGCGCCTTGCGCTGTATCATCTGTGAGGCCAGCCTGCTTCACGTTGCCAACCACGCCGACAATCGCGAACGCCTCCGCATCGCTACCCTCGTTGGACCCAAGGAACAAGTGTTTGCCCAGGGCGTTGCCATCCGGAAAATAGTAGCGGGCGAAATCCTCGTCCACCGCGCAGACGCGCTCCGCGCTTCGTGAATCGGCCGCCGTGAGGAATCGGCCTTCTCGCAACGTGAATCCCAGGGCGGTGAAGTAATCGCCTCCGACCCAATAGGAGTAGAGGGCGCGTGGGGATTCACCTGGCCTGGCCAAGCGGCCCTTCACCTTTACCGCGCTCTTGCCACTCTTCCCGCTAAGCGGAACATTGCTGGCAACGCCGGCGGCGACAACGCCCGGTTGAGCGTCAATCCGCCGGATCAATTTCTCCGTGAACGCCAGGCGCGCCGCTTCATCCGGATAGTTTTTGAAGGGCAACGAGATTTGTCCGGTCAGGATGTGGTCGGGGCGAAATCCAGGCGAGACAGCCATCGCCCGTTTGAGACTGAGCCCGAGCAGGCCTGCCCCGGACAGAAGTATGAAGGCCAGCGCGATCTGAGCGACGATGAAGCTGTGTCGCAGTCGTTGAGCGGCGTGGCTTCCTGTGCCCCCGCGGGCAATGGATTGAAGCGCGTTTGCCAGATGGCCTCTGATGTTGAACCATGCGATCGGAGCGGCGAGCACGATCCCCAACGCCGCCGAAGCGGCAATCGCAACCATTGCCATCCGCGCATTGAAGGTAATGCCGCTTGCGAGAGGCAGGCTATCTGTACCCAAAATGCTCAGAAGGCGGATTCCGCCGGCCGCCACCACGACACCCAGTAATCCCCCAGCCAAGGTGAGTAACATCGTTTCAACCAGGGTTTCGCTGATCACATGGCCGCGGCTCGCGCCGAGAGCCTGCCTGACAGCCAGTTCCTTGACGCGACTGCCCGCGCGGATCAGAAGCAGATTCACGAGATTGACTGCGCCGATCAAAAGAAGCGCCAGCACGCCAGCTTGCAGTAGCAGTAGCGTGGGGCGCACGGCGGCCACATGGTCGGCGTGAAGGGGAACCACCATTGTTCGAAAGCCCGCGTCGGCCATCATGCGGGCCTCTGGATCGTCAACTTCCAGCACGGCATTCTGCGCGTCGATCTGGGATTGCGCTTGCGCGAGGGTTGCGCCGGGTCTGAGCCGCGCGATCATCTGCGTTACATTCCCGCCCGAGTGGCGTTGCAACGGGATGCGATCCTGGGGGTGCGACGCCAGGGGGAAGTAGATGCGCGCCTCGGACGAGAGGAAACGGAAGGCGGGCGGTAAGACTCCGATCACCGTTACGGGAAGGCCGTCGACGCGAATCTGCTTCCCGATCACGTGCGGGTCGGCGCTGTACTGCTGACGCCAACAGGCATCGGTAAGCAGGGCCACGCTATTCGTCTCATAGGTGGTTTCCGCCTCTGTGAAGGTGCGGCCCATCGCCGGACCCACGCCCAGGGTGGAGAAAAACTCAGGAGATACGCGCGTAATCTGTTCGCGTTCCGTGAACCCGGGCTCACCAAGGGTCGCCGTCCCGTAACGATAGATGGAGAGCGAACCGAAAGCGGGGATCTGACCACGGCGTTCATAGTAATTGGTGATGGAGGAGCCATCGCGCTCGACGCCGGCCTTCGGGTAAGTGTTAAACAGCGTAACGAGGCGGTTAGCGCGTGGAAAGGGCAGCGGGCGAAGCAAAATTGAGTCGATGACGGCAAATACGGCCAGGTTCGCGCCAAGACAGACGGCAGTCGTCAGCAGAGCGGTGACCGTGAATCCCGGTGTTTTCCGCAGCAACCGGGCGGCATAGCGCAGTTCCCTCGAAAGCTCGTCGAGGAACTGCAATCCGCGCGCCTCGCGGCACTCGCCTTTTACGGTATTGACGCCCCCGAATTCGATACGCGCGCGGCGTGACGCTTCTTCCGGGGAAACGCCTGAGCGCACCAGATCCTCCGCGTACCGCTCAATGTGGAAGCGCAGTTCCTGGGCCATGTTGTATTCAAAATCCCGGCGGCGTCTCATGCTCAGAGTTCCTCCGGCGTCGTATTCAACGCGGCGGCAATCGCACAAGCCAGCCGGTTCCATCCGGCGGTCTCTTCCCGAAGGCGGCGTCGCCCCGCGGCCGTTAAGGTGTAGTATTTGGCCCGGCGGTTGTTCTCGCTTTGCGCCCATTCCGCCGTGATCAAATCGTGATGCTCCAATCGGTAAAGGGCGGGGTAAAGCGACCCCTGTGGAATCTCCAGCGCCTCGCCTGAAATCTGGCGGATGCGCAGTAAGACTCCGTACCCGTGAAGCGGCTTCAGGGACACGGCTTTCAGGATCAGCATGTCCAGAGTGCCCGGGAGCAGGTCTACGGTCTTGCCCAAGTTACGATGGCCTCCTAGCCTAACTAGGAGTATATCCTGCGCTCTCCTAGTTTGACAAGGGGAGTAACGGGATTTGTAATGGAGATAATCGAATCAAGTGAAAATCCATTTGCTTTCCACGGGCGGCACCATTGAGAAAATCTATTCGGAACAGTCTGGCCAGGTGCAGAATCTGGAGACCAAGATCGACCGCTATTTGAGTCAGCTGCGTCTTCCGGATTCGCATATCTCAGTACGCCATCTGATGAACAAGGACAGTCTGGAGATGACGGACGGCGACCGGAGGCAGGTGTTGCAAGCGGTGGAATCGGCGCTGCAAGATCCGGGTCCAATCGTCATCACGCATGGCACGGATACGCTGGTCGACACAGGGATTTATCTGAAGGTGCATTTGCAGGATCTACGCGTGCCTATTGTTTTCACCGGGGCCATGACGCCGCTTGGTTTTGAACGGTCGGATGGATTGCAGAATCTTACGGAGAGTTTGCTGGCGGCGAGGATTCTTCCCGCGGGAATCTGGCTGGTGATCCACAACCAGGTTTTCCCAATTGATCAGGTGCGGAAGAATCGGGAACTGGCGCAGTTTGAGGCGAAATAGCCGGCGTGAGGCAGCATCACGGCCCGCGGCGTTCGATCTCCCCCAAAGCCGTCGCTGCAACCTCGCGGACCGGTCGATGTTTCCCATCCACCTCGTAATTCCACTTGCGCATCATCCCGGTGGTGATTTTTCCACTCAGCTTTGCGAGTGCTGTTTCGAGCCCCGGAAACTCGGCCAAGGCCTGTTCCCGGACAATAATCGCCACTTCATACGGCGGGAAATAGCGCTTGTCATCCTTCAGCACCTCGACCGGTAGAACGCTGAGTGCGCCGTCGGTGGAATTGCCGGCCACCATATCCACGTCATTCTGCGCCAGCGCCCTGTAGAGCAGACCAAGATCCATCGTTTTCACCGCGCCATCGACGCGCAAGCCATACGTCTTAACTAAACCCGGGAGCCCGTCGGGGCGCTGCTCGAATTCGTAGCCCGCGCCCATGCGCCATCCCGCTTGATCAGCTCCGGCGTCGCTGAGAGTGCGAACATTGCGGGATTGCGCGTCCGCCCGCCTTATTGCGATGGCAAACGTGTTCTCGAACCCCAGCGGGTCCATCCAGCGGATGTGCCATGGTGCATAGCCCTTCCGAACGCGAGCCAGAGCCTCGGCCGGATCTTTTACCACCGGCTGCTTCAGAACCGCTGTGAGCGCCGTGCCGGTATATTCCGGATAGAGGTCGATCGACCCGCTCACCATCGCCCGGTGCGCCAGAAATGTTCCGCCCAAATCCAGCTTGCGCCGCACGTCGGTGTGCAGTTCGCGCTCAATCTGCTGAGCGATGATTTCGCCCAGAATAAGTTGTTCGGTGAAGTTTTTCGAGCCGACCGTGATGCGCGGCTTCCCCGAACAACCGAGCATCAAGAGGCACAAAAGGGCCAGCGGCGCTTTCATGCGACTCGTCGCTCCACCCATCCAAGTAACTCATCCGCCAGCAGCGCCATCAGAGCAGCGGGAATTGCCCCAGCCAGAATCTGGACCGTGTCAAATTCGGCAATCCCGCGAAAGATGAAAACGCCCAGGCCGCCCGCGCCGATGGCGGCCGCAATGGTGGCTGTGCCGATGGTGGTCACGGTGGCGATGCGCACTCCGGCCAGAATCGCCTTCGCGCCCAGCGGCAATTCCACCTGCCACAGAATCTGCCCCGGCGTCATCCCCATGGCAACGGCCGATTCGCGAACCGCCGCGTCCACTCCCGTGATTCCCACCAGCGTGTTGCGCAGAATGGGTAGCAGCGCGTAGAGAGTGAGCGCGACTACCGCCGTTGCTTTGCCAACGCCCAGGAATGGAATGGGGATCAGAAACCCGAACAGCGCGAGGCTGGGGACGGTTTGGAGGATGTTGGCGAATCCTAATCCCCAGCGGCTGATGCGCGGTTTGCGAGAAAGCAGAATGGCCCCGGGAATCGCGATCGCCGCCGCAGCCAGCATCGCAATGAACACCATCTCCAGATGCTCCAGGGACAGTTCACCGAGGTCTTCCAGCATTCCGTGCGGAATCACTTGAGCACCTCCAGAAAACGGCGCGCCTCATCCCCCTCCGACTCCTGAAACTCCGCTGGTGACCCGAAGAATTCCAGTTCGCCGCGGTTTAGCAATCCAATCACCGTGCCGAGTTTCAATGCTTCCCGGACATCGTGCGTGACGAAGACCGAGGTGATGAGTTCGCGTTCCCGCAGGTCCAGAAGCTGCCGCTGCAGTTCCAGGCGCGTCACCGGATCGAGAGCTCCGAACGGTTCATCCAGCAGCATCAAACCGGGCCGCGCGGCCAGCGCGCGGGCTACCCCCACCCGCTGCCGCTGCCCGCCGGAGAGTTCACCCGGCCTGCGCCGGCCGAACTCCGCATGCGGCAGCCCAATTTGATCCAGAAGTTCGCGAACGCGCGCGCCTTGCTCCGGAGCCGCCCATTTCAAGAGCGAAGGCACCAAGCCTACATTCCGCTCCACCGTGAAGTGCGGGAAAAGACCCGACTCCTGAATCACATACCCCGTTTTGCGTCGCAGGTCGATCAGGTCCCATTCGGAAACGGGACGCCCTCCGACAAGAACCTGGCCGCTCGATGGCATGAGCAATCCGTTGATCAACCGGAGCGCCGTGGTTTTCCCGGAGCCGCTGCGTCCCAGCAGGATGAGAGTCTGTCCAGCCGGAACTTGAAAGGACAGATGATTCAGAATCGGCCGGCCTGAGGCCAGATAGCTTACGTCGCGAAATTCGACCGCTAACGGCTCACTCGGCAACGAGTAAACTTTCCGCAAAAGGCCATTCGTCATCCGTCCAGTGCATGCGCGGTTCAAAACCCGACGCGGCAGCCAGTTGCTTCACGCCATCCATAGTGAACTTTCTGCTGGATTCCGTCCAGATGGTTTCGCCGGCCCCAAAACGGAACCCCCGGTCGAGCGCCTCGATCCAAACCGTCTGGGGCCGTACACTCCGTAAGTGCATCTCGATGCGGCTCTCCTCCGAATCGAACCGTACGTCATGTTGAAACGCTCCCAGATCGAACTTGCCGCCCAGCTCCCGATTAATGTGGGCCAGCAGATTGCGGTTAAACGCCGCCGTGACCCCGGCCGGATCGTCATAAGCCAGAAGGAGCTGTTCGATGGGCTTCATCAGGTCTGTACCCAGCAAAAGTCCGTCTCCGAATTGTAGAGAGCCTCGCAATTCGATCAGGAGTTGTACCGCATCGGGTAGCGGGAAGTTACCGATTGTGCTGCCCAGAAACAGAATCAGAACCCGTTCGCCCGGCTGCCGATTCCGCAAGGCGACCCGTACACCGTCCAGATAAGTGGCGTTCTCGGTTTCGATTTCGACCGCGGGTATCCGGCCCAGCGTGGTCCGGCACATTTCAAGCGCGGCTGCCGAAACATCGATCGCTGTATAGCGTGCGGTTCCATGCCGGGTTGCCTCGGCCTCCAGCAGCCAGCGCGTCTTCGCGCCCGATCCGCTTCCGAGTTCGATGATGTGAAGCGGTTCAGGACGGAAGCGAACCATCTCCGCCGCGTGCCGCTGCAACAGGCGTGAATCGGCACGCGTGAGCCCATATTCCGGTAGAGCGGTGATGGCCTCGAAAAGAGCCGACCCCACCTCGTCATAGAAATATTGTGCGGAAAGCCATTTCTGCGGCTCACTGGTCAATCCGCGCAACACATCCTGGTTGAATTGGAGGGCGAACTGCTGGGCGAGCCGCCGGTCAAATCGGACTGCGAGTTGCTGTTTAGTCACTAGTTTTCCACCAGGCGAAAGGTCGCATAGAGATAGGGATACTCCGGACGAAACCAGTTTCTGAGCGATCGTCGCGTAAGTACCTTTGCGGTGCGCGGCGATGCTCCTTTCAAAACGAAGTGGCTGTCGTCGAAGAAGTCCGCCGAATAGCCGGGATAGTTCGGGCGCGGCTGGAATCCGGGAAACGGACCGAACGGTGTTTTGGTCCACTCCCAGCCGTTTCCAACTAACTGCGCCACGCCGAACGCGCTGCGGCCGCCGCTATCCTCGGTAACCGCAGTAGGGTCCCAGTGCCGGAAATCAAAATTACCGCGTACTCCGGGTTCGTCGCCCCACGGATATTCCCGTTCGCCTTCGCCGGTTGTTCCATATGCGGCGCGATGAAATTGCGCCTCCGTCATCACGTCCGCGCCGCGCCACTTGGCGTACTCAGTTGCTTCCGTCTGGGTCGCGTAAACCGGCGCGTTGAGCGGCAAAGGTAGTGATTCGAACATGCCGCGGTAGAACCACCGATCGCCTTCACGCGTCCAGAAGAAAGGAGGCGGATGGCCTTGATTCACAAATTCCAGATACTCGGCATTGGTGACTTTGTGCTCCGCCACGGAGAACTCAGGCACGTTCACTGAAAATTCATTAAACTCATTGTCCCAACCGAATTGCGTGCCGGGCCTCCGGCCCATCGTGGCCTTCCCGGCTGGAATGGTCAGAAATCGACTTTCCGGAGGCGGGCCGGACGACTCCCGTGCTACCGCCGGCTTTCGCTTCATCTCGAACGGCAGATTATGCAGCTGATAGGCCAGCGTCTCCGCGTGCATCCAGCGGTGCTCGATTGCAGTTTGCTGGATCTCCGGCGGAACTTCGCTCCAGATTTCGTCTAGGCGCTCGCGGACTTGGGCGACGTAGCCATAAGCCTGCTCCACTGAGGGCCAGTCGGATGGCTGATCGGCTGGCAACTGACCGGGCTCGGGATCGATTCCGCGCGCAAAAAGCTGGTCCAGACTCTTTTCGATGTGCGGTTCACCCAAGGCCAGGCGGCCGGCCTGGTTCCAGTCGAAGGCTTCGAGGTGTCCCAAATAGAAAATCAAGCGGTGCCGCTGGGGCAAGGGCCGAATCATGAGGTCGCCATCCGTCAAAAGCCCGAATAAACGGTCCGTTTCCGCTCGCGATTCGGCCAGGCCGTCAGATTCCGAAAGTCTCTCTTTCATCGGTCTCACCTTTCGTATCACCCTGCTATTGATGAAAGCTTAACGCCTCGGGATGTACGGGCCACCGTCAAAAGTTTGTGATAAAGAGAGGTTCGGTACGCTACACCCCTTGCATCCGGCCCGATGGTCAGCTATGTTTGTCAACAACGGTCGGCTGGGGAAGCCAAAAATGGAGCACCGTGGCGGTTCGCAACTTGGGCAGATTCGACTCGCACGGCCTCTTGCGACATTTCTCGTCGTGGGCGCGAGCGCTTTTTGCTGCGCCTCGATCTGTCGGGCGCAGGACCTGATTCAGGGCGCGGGGCCAAACGGGCGCGTCATCGTTCTCGGCGGCGATAACGCGATTCTGGAGACGAAGGAACCGCGCAAGGATATCCCCTGCACCGTTACCCCTGGGAAGCCGGTACTCGGTTTCGATCTGAAATTCCACGCGACCTACGACGTCTCGGTACCCATGCATGAGCTCAACGGCGGAGAAGATTTGCTGACCATGATCTTCCGGGTGACGCCTGCGGACCGAACCGATTCACCTGTGTACTTCTCCCAGAAGATTGACGTGCCAAAGCTCGATGAAAAGGTCGGTGGCGACGCTTATCTGCAAGGCTCGTTCGTGCTGGGCCCTGGGAATTACCAGGTAGATTGGCTGATGCGCGACCGCTCCGAGCGCGTCTGTAGTTCCTATTGGTCCTACACCGCCGCCCTCCTGCCCAAGGAACACGATATTAAACTGTCGATCGAGCCGGATCGCGTGGAGGCCATGGATCCCGAGCCCTTTCGCCAGGAGCCGCCGATCTCCCGGGAGAAAAACAACGGGCTGAACGTAAAGGTTCTGGTCAATTTTGCGCCTCAGCGCTTCCTGGCCGCCGCGATGCAGCCGGTGGACACCGAGGCGCTGGTTTCCATCCTGCGCAACATTTCTCGCGAGCCGAAGATCGGAAAGTTCTCGGTGGTCGCCTTCAATATGCAGGAGCAGCGCGTCGTTTACCGCCAGGACGCCGCCGATCAGATCGATTTCCCGGCCATCGGCGACAGCCTGAATTCAGTGAAATTGGGAACCGTCCGGGTTGGCCAACTGAACCAGAAGCACTCCGACACGGAGTTTTTGACCCAACTGATCACCAATGAAATGGCGCACGACCACCCCGATGCGGTGATTTTCGCGGGCCCTAAGGTCATGATGGAGCAAGGGGTTCCGACCGAATCGGTTCGAGCGCTGAGCGGGGACCTGAGCTATCCCGTTTTTTACATGAACTATAACTTGAATCCCGTGCAGAGTCCATGGCGCGATGCGATTGGGGATGTGGTGAAGCGGCTGCGCGGATTCGAGTACACGATCTCTCGCCCCCAGGATCTTTGGAATGCATGGTCCGAGATCATGTCGCGTATTGTAAAATTAAAGGTGGCGCGGGTGGCGACGATGCCGTCAGCTACGCGCTGACACTGGCATGCGAGCTTCCACTACCGTTATTCGCGCAATCCTGCTGGCTTCCGTTGCACTGACCCAGCAAACTTTTGGCCAGCAGTTTAAGAACCCGGACAACCTCGGCCCGGATGTCCCGACACCGCAATCCGTTGTGGATGAAATGTTGAAGGTGGCGCGCGTGAAGCCGGGGGAAACGGTCTACGACCTCGGTTGCGGCGATGGCCGCATCCTGATCACCGCGGCGCAGAAGTACGACGCCAAAGGGGTGGGTGTCGAGATGTCGCGTGACATCTACGAGAAGACCGCCGCGCGAGTAAAGGCTATGGGTCTCGATGGCAAGATCCAGGTGATCCACGGCAACGCGCTGCACACGGATCTGACCCCCGCCGACGTGGTCACGCTTTACTTCCTCACCAGTTCCAACGAACGGTTGAAGCCTTTGCTGGCTAAACTGCACCCGGGAGCGCGGGTGGTTTCACACGACTACGCCATTCGCGGCTGGACTCCCGCCCAGGTTTTCAAGGTCACCAGCATGGGCGTGGTGCATGTTGTGTATTTGTACGAAGTGAAGCCGCACTCGTGATGGGGTGGGTCTGATTTATTGGAGCCGGCGACAGGAATTGAACCTGCGACCCTCTGATTACAAATCAGATGCTCTACCAACTGAGCTACACCGGCTTCGTGCGCACAACACCCCAATTTTAGCAGGCACGCGGCGAGTTTGTGAATCCTTCCAACGAGTGTGATCTATTGGAATGCGGTGGTCTTTTTCCCAATGGATATGAGAATCCTCTTACAACGGACCCTGCGCGCGATCGCAGGGTTTTCGATTTGCGTGGCCCTTGCCGCACAACCCGCACCTCCCAAGTACGATCCCGTCTCGGTCGCCCGCGGCCAACAGGCCTTCGTTGCCAGTTGCGGCTTCTGCCACGGCTCTCGCGCGAAGGGTGGTGAGAAGGGGCCGGACCTGCTACGCTCCGTCGTCGTGCTTGACGACGAGAATGGCAAAGGAATTGGGCGCGTGATTTTAAAGGGACGTCCCGATAAAGGCATGCCCAAATTCGCTATGACGGAAGACCAGATCGTTGATATCGCCAACTTTCTTCACCAATCGATCTACTCCGCCGCGGACCGCGATAGCTACCAGACACTCAACATCGTCACGGGCGATGCCAGTGCGGGAAAAGCATACTTCAACGGGGCCGGGAATTGTGGCTCGTGCCATTCGGTAACCGGCGACTTGAAGGGTATCGGGGCGAAGTATGAACCGGTTACCTTGCAGGACCGTCTGTTGATGCCGCTCGACTTTGGTCCATCCGCCTCGACTAAAGCGGTCGTCACTGTAACGGTGACAACCCCGTCCGGCGAAGCTGTCAGCGGCCCCTTACTATGGATCGACGACTTCACGGTGGCCCTGCGCAACAGCCAAGGAACCTACGTATCGTTCGCGCGCAAAAGTGATGTGATCCCGCAAGTCGAAGTACACAATCCTTTCAAGCCGCACTCCGATATGATCCTACACTTCTCGGACGCGGAAATCCATAACCTCACGGCGTACCTGGTGACCCTGAAATGATGACCAAGCAGCTACTCCTATTTGCCCTCTTACCCATTGCCCTCGGCGCCCAAATTCTTGACCCTGTCGTGCTCACTAAGCCGGCAACCGACGCTTGGCCCACTTACAACGGCGACTATTCCGGCCGGCGATTCAGCACCCTCAACCAAATCGACCAATCAAACGTGATGCACCTGACGCTGGGCTGGGTATTTCGCGTAAGGGCTGGAGCCGTTCCAGGCGCGATTGTAGGGGGAGAGGGACCAGCGCCCGTGGAAGGCGGTCCGCCTAACCCCGATCTTTCCACCATCAAAGCCACGCCCCTGATGGTGAATGGCATCCTCTACTTCGCTACGCCCGATAACGCGTGGGCTGTGGACGCCAGGTCGGGCCACGAGTTATGGCATTACTTTTGGAAAACAAAGGGCGGGATTCATATTGGCAATCGCGGCGTGGGCATGTACGGCAATTGGTTGTTTTTTGAAACGCCCGACGACTACCTTGTCTCTCTCGACGCGCGCACTGGCAAGGAGCGCTGGCATGTTGAAATCGCCGATGTGAAACAGGAGTATTTCTCAACACCCGCGCCCATCGTTGTCGGCAACCACGTGCTCGTGGGAACCGGAGGCGATTCGCTGGATGTTCCTGGGTTCCTGGAGTCCCATGATCCGGAAACCGGCGCTATCCAATGGAAGTGGTGGAGCGAGCCCCTGAAGAAAGGCGACCCCGGTTCGGAAACGTGGCCCGACGAATATTCCATGCGGCACGGCGGCGGCATGACCTGGATCCCAGGCACTTACGACCCGGAGTTACATCTCTACTATCTGGGCACCGGCAATCCGAATCCCGTTCTTACGGGGCGCGGTCGCGAAGGCGCCGACCTTTACACGTGTTCCATCGTCGCACTGAATGTCGATACGGGCAAGCTGGCCTGGTATTTCCAGCCTTCGCCCCACGATACGCATGATTGGGATGCCGCTCAGACCACGGTTTTGATTGATGGGCTCTTCGAAGGAAAGCCGCGTAAAATGCTGGCGCAAGCGAATCGAAACGGCTACTTCTTCCTGCTTGATCGCACCAATGGAAAGAACCTGTTAACGGCTCCTATGGTGGATACCATCAACTGGTCGAAAGGTATCGACGCGAATGGCCAGCCGATTCCCAACCCTGACAAAGAAGCCACTATCTCGGGCGTTCTTGTTTCCCCTCCAAGCGATGGCGTAACGAACTGGCCGCCGCCCAGTTTTGACCCGGACACGGGTTTGTTTTACGTAGGGGTCAAGGAGTCATTCAGTGAGTATTATTTGACAGATACCGACCCTCACCCAGAGGGTTATGCGGCTGCTGAGAAATACATTACTTCCTACGGAGGCAGCCTCCTCGCAATTGACTATCAGACCGGGAAAACCCGTTGGAAGCACAGCTATATCTTCGGCGGCGGACCCATAGGGATCTTGACCACGGCGGGAAAGTTACTGTTCGCTGGAGACGGATTAGGACACCTGCTGGCTTTCGACCCGTCCAATGGATCGATACTTTGGCATGCGGGCCTCTCCGATGATGTGAGTAACGGCCCCGAGACATACATGCTGGATGGCCACCAATATCTGGTGGTTGGCGCGGGCGATTCGCTCTACGCATTCCTGCTTGAATAGTCCGCTCACGCGAGCGTCAGATAGAGCGCGGAAACGGATGCGGGCGGGAAAGTATGAACCACCCTGCCGTTGCTGACCGAGACGTTCGTAGGCGCGGGCTCCACGGCATGGGAGTGCTGAAAATCATTGTGGCTGTGAATATCGGGATTGGTTAAGATGGTTCCCGTTCCAGTTTGAACATCAGCGCCGCGCACCACGATTTCCGCCTCCATTTCCTGAGTGATATGTGGGTTCACAACTGTTAGCGTCATCTGCTTTCCTGCAAGCGAAGCGGAACCATTCAGCGCCCATAATGATGCCGCTTTTCCATTGCGATCGTAACTGATCGGCGTTGCGGAAAACTCTGTCCGCACTGCCTGCGCACCCATATGAGCGCTGTACATTTTGAAGACGTGATAAGTCGGCGTTAGCGTAAACTTGTCTTCGCTGGCGAGCATCAGCGAATGAAGGCAGTTGATCAATTGAGCAGCGTTCGCCATCGCGATCTTATCGGCATGACGTTGGAAGATATCTAAAGTAAGTCCCGTCAGAAGAGCATCCCTCAGCGTTGACTGCTGCGAAAGCGTGTACTTCGGGCCGATTTCCGTCCCTGGAGCGTACCAGGCACCCCACTCATCCACAACCAGTTTGACGTGATGCGTTGTGTCTGACTCCGCCAGCGCCAGCCAGTGGTCTCGAACAATCGTTTCCATGTAACTGCCTTGCGCCAGCAGTTCGTACCATTCCATCTCTCCGAAGTTGAGCGCGTCGCCTTTGCCGCGATCCCAATCCGTGGTCTTCCCGCCACTTACGTTCCAGGTGTAGTCATGCACGGACAAGCCAAAAATAGACCCAACCTGGTGCTTCTCCGCCATCGAGCGCATCAACCGGCGGGTCCAATCCACCTCGTGTTCATTCGGTCCCGATGCGATCAGTGAAAGCGGATGCCCGTAGGTGGGAACCCAGGCGGTGAACCTTCGGAATTCCGAAGCATAGTCTTCAGGCGTGAAGTTCCCGCCGCAGCCCCAGGATTCATTCCCCACCCCCCAGTAACGCACATCGTAGGGTTCGGGATGACCGGCTGCGGCCCGGCGAGCAGCGCCCGTGGTGCTGCCGGCGGCAGAGTTGCAGTACTCGATCCATTCGTTGAAGTCGCGTCCTGGCAAGGTTCTCAGGTTTGCGGCAAGATACGGTTTGGCGCCCGTTAGTTCGCAGAAGCGCATGAACTCGCCTGTCCCGAAGGAGTTGGAATCAGTCCCGCCCCAGAAGTTGGTACGTGCCTTGCGGTTCTCCCCCACACCGTC
>Ga0182012_10002340_pt1 | contig 20472 bp, 26 predicted proteins | sample 612S2SmetaG_FD_120486 | JGI IMG/M metagenome (GOLD analysis project Ga0182012, IMG submission 120486) | Permafrost microbial communities from Stordalen Mire, Sweden - 612S2S metaG | ecosystem: Environmental > Terrestrial > Soil > Wetlands > Permafrost | place: Sweden: Stordalen | collected...
ACGCCGGTGCATGCCGACACGAAAGTTGGTCTCGATTTCCAGGGCCTGACCGGCGTGCCGGTAATTGCGCTGGAAGGCGGCAAACAGACCGGCGTGTCAACCGCGACACAGACGCTCGTCGCCGACCCGGCGGCCGGTCAAAGCATGACACAGGCGGCGCGGAATGCGCTGTTACGCGTCGATTCCGTGCTCGCTGACAATGCGGAGCCATTAAAAAGCACGATCGCTAACCTGAAGATATTCTCTGCGGGTCTAGCTAAAAACACCGGAGGGCTCGATGGCATCGTCACCGGCATCGAAAGGATGACCGGAGGCGGCGCCGCGGTGGCGCCGAAACTTGCCTACAACTTGCGTGCCCCCGACAATTTCCCGGACCCCAGGAAGGCAATCAAGGGACAGATCGCCATTCCGGTGCCCACGGCGGTCGTGATGCTTGAGACACAAAAGATGCTGTTTTCGCCCAGTCAAGACGATCCTGATTTCCAGACCTTTCAATGGGCTGACAGCGTTCCACAACTGCTTCAGGCGAAACTGATCCAGAGTTTCGAGAACTACGACATTGCGCACGCACCCCTACGTCCAATCGATGGCCTGGAGGCGGATGATCAGCTTCTTATCGATGTCAGAACTTTCGAGATCAAGACCGATCCAAGCTTGACCGTCGAGATCGGATTCTCGGCGCGGATTATCGCCAAGAACGGCCACCTTGTGGCATCTCGCGTCTTTCAGCAGAGCCAGAAGCTCGATAAGCTCGATCCGCTCTCCGCCGTCGCCGCATTCAACGAGGCCTTTGCGCGCATTGCAACCGATCTGATCACCTGGACAACCGACCAGCTTTAGCCGCCGAGCGGACCTAACATGTATTCCTCCATATCACTTCATATGGGCGCTACGATTTTCGCGTACTGCGGATGACGTTAGCCAAGCAATTTTTGCTCAAGCTCACCTAAGGCCTTGCGCACTTCCGACAAGATGAGCCGGTCGGCTGCAGCCTGATCGATATCCGGCACATCCCAATCAAAAATCTTGCGATACTTCTCGACCATTTTCTTGACATCGGCGACTATTTCGGCGCGATGACCCTCCAATTCCCGCTCTTCGATCCTTGCCACTTTCAATTTTCCGTTTGCTGTTGAGCCAAATACTTGCGGAAAAGCGCTCCGCATATCCAGGACCGTGGCGCGGCGTCTTTGCCATTTTGAAGGTGACAAATCCGCACCTAGGCATTCCTCGCAAAAACGACAATTCAAGGCGCGAAACGGCACCCTAATGAACTCTCGGTCAGCGATAGACGCACAAGACCAATGGTGGTCAGGCCACTTTTGACCTAAAGGGTTCGCGAACGGCGATCTTTTTTGCTCAGTCTTGAAACCTTTTCAAGCGTTTCGCAGTCTGACTCTTGGCGCTTGCGCATTTCCACGCCACGTCGGCTAGCTTGGGGTCCTGAACAGATTATCCCGCCATCGCCTTGCCGGACACGTGGAAGCGCCTGCTGTTCACCATCTGCAATTGGGATGATTCGAGCCTAGGTAGTTTCCGACCCTAATACCAAACCTCGAAATCAACGAGTTTGATCCGTCAGGCGGCCGGTCTGGCCTCTTTCACAGTTGGAGATACAGGCATGCCCGCCGCCGTCACGAACAAGATCACTGAGCAGTCCGTCTGGTTCATCACCGGTTGTTCCACCGGCTTCGGGCACGAACTGGCAAAGCAGTCGCTCGGCCGCGGCAACATGGTTGTCGTGACGGCGCGCCATACAGAGGCGCTCGCGGCGTTCGCCGGCAAGGAAAATGCGCTGGTGCAGAAGCTGGATGTGACCGACCCGGTCGAGATCACCGCTGCGGTGCGGGCGGCGGAGGCGCGCTTCGGCCGCATCGATGTGCTCGTGAACAATGCCGGCATCGGTTATTTTGCGGCGGTCGAGGAAGGCGAGGACACGGAGATCAGGCGGATGTTCGACATCAACCTGTTCGGCCTTGCTGCGGTGACCCGCGCCGTGCTTCCCGGCATGCGGAAGCGGCGGCAGGGCTTTATCGTCAACTTCTCGTCCATCGGCGGTCTGCGCTCGTTCCCGGCGATCGGCTGGTACAACGCCACGAAGTTCGCGCTCGAAGGCCTGTCGGAAGCGCTGTGGCAGGAAGTCGAACCGCTGGGAATCCGGGTCATGCTGGTCGAACCGAGCGGCTTCCGCACCGACTGGGCCGGCCGTTCGGCCGATGAAAGTACGGTTCAGATCCCTGACTATGCGGCAACGGCGGGAGCCGGACGTGCTGGAGTACGGGCCGCCTCCGGCAAACAGGCCGGCGATCCGGTGCGGGCGGTCGAGGCGATCATCAAGGTGGTGGAAGGGCCCAACCCGCCGCATCACCTGCTGCTCGGCAACGACGCCTATGACGGCGCCATTGCCAAGCTCGCAGAGCTGAGAGCGGATTTCGCGAAGTTCGAGGCCGTCAGCCGCGGTGCGGACTTCCCGAAGGGCGATAGCCGGAAGGCTGCGGCGCACCACACGGGCTGAAACCGTCCAGGCCGGCGGATGCGCGATTTGAAGTTGTGATCAGGGTGTGCCCGGATGACAGCAGTTTCGCGAATCCAACCTGACGACGACGAAAAGGTACCTCTGGTCTTGGCATGGGGTTTAAATTGTATTCATGAACGATTTCCCAGTGCCCACCTCCACGGCGATCGCAGAAGGCGCCGTCTTGACGCCGGAGGACTGGAGCCGCTCTCACGATCGAATGCGCGTACTCCAGGCGCGTCAGACCAGCCAGCGGCCGAAACTGTTGTGGCTGCTGACTGGCCCCGGCATTCTTGTGATGCTCGGCGAAAACGACGGTCCGAGCATGCTTTCCTACGCGGCGAGCGGCGCAACCTATGGCATCGGCTTCTTTCTGCCATTCATCGTCGTGACGTTCCTGGCCGCGTTCGTGGTCCAGGAAATGTCGATGCGCATCGGCGCAGTCACCCATCGCGGCTATGGCGAGTTGATATTCCAGCGATTCGGACCGTTCTGGGGCTGGATGTCAGCCACCGACCTTGTTCTGACGAACCTGATCACACTGATCACTGAAGTCATCGCCGTCAGAGTCGGAATGGCTTTTTTCGGAGTACCGCCGCTCCTGGCTGTGGGCTGCGCCGTGGCGCTGGTGGCTGTAACCAGCAGCGGAGCGCGCTATTGGCGATGGGAACGAATGGCTATGGCGCTGGCGTTGTTCAACTTGCTATTCGTCGCAGTCGCAGTTCTTTCTCGTCCATCGCCCGGCCAGTTAGTGAATGCCTTGGTGACATGGACGCCTCTTCCAACGGGCTCCTTCCAGGGCTTTCTATTGATCCTCGCGTCCAACATTGGCGCGACCGTGACCCCATGGATGCTTTTCTTCCAGCAAAGTGCATCAGTGGACAAGGGCTTGACGCCCAAGGACATCCCGCAGGGTCGGCTGGACACGGCGATCGGAACCGCGCTCGCTGCACTGGCAGGTTGTGCAGCATTGGTCGCCGCGTCAACGCTGTTCGTCCACCATGTCGATTCGGGCAGCCTATTGGGTGGAACAGGATACGCTGAAGCACTTCAGCCGCTGATTGGAACCTTTGGCTCTGGGCTGTTTGCACTTGGCTTGATCGAGGCTGGAGCGGTTGCCATGCTGACCATCTCTGCCAGCACCGCATACGCGGTTGGCGAGGTACTCGGCGGCAGCGCCCACAGCTTCAACCGGACCATCCGCCAGGCACCGCTGTTTTACGCAGCCAATATCGGGATGGCCGTGTTCGCCGGGATCATCGTGCTGATTCCCGGCATGCCGCTGCTCGCAATAACCTTGAATGCAAATCTGCTGGCGACCATCTTGATGCCAGCCGCCCTGGTGTTCCTGCTGATTTTGGCAAACGACCGGGAAATCATGGGCGCGCGGGTCAATTCTCGCCTAACAAACACATTCGGCGCCCTCATCGCCCTGCTCGTGACCCTCGCCGGCAGCAGCTATGCGATCGTCGCCTTCATCAATTCGCTTTCCAATAAGGCAAGCTAACGGATGTCACCAGATGCAACCAATCGATAGACTATCGCACGGGCACCCCGACGAAGAGCTCATACAGGCATTGGAGCCCGACCAACTTGTTTCAGAGACATCGAAACCGCTGCCGCGCTACCAATTGAATCAAATTGCCAACGCGGCCTTATGGCTGCTTCGGATATTTGTGCTCTTGATGACGGCGCTCGTCGTCTATGCGTTCGTGAAAGCTCTCCCTTAGCATTGGTCGGTCCGAGACTGGCTCACCGCCCGCTTTCTCGGTTGAGATCATCTTTGGATCGGCGCAGCACCCAATCGACGATAATCGATCGAGCCCGCGGTCAGTCAGCTTCGTCGAGGTACGGACGTGGCTCGCTAAATCCATGCTGACTTGCAAATCGAAGAGCATCGACGATCAGCTTTTTGGCCTGCCCAGGCGCATCGTCGTGGGTATAGTCAAGCCCCAGCAGAGAGGCGAACGACTCGACATCAAGTGTTTCGAGCTTGTCCGCGAGTTCTTTCGGATCCATTGACCTTCCTCACAGGTAGACCACCGCATTAGACGCCTATCCGCTGGAAAGCGGCCTTAGCCGGAAATTTCCTGTTTCCTTTGCAGAAATTCCTCGCGATTGATTTCTCCGCGCGCATAGCGCTCTTCGAGAATATCGAGACCAGATGAGCGGCGTGGCGGCTGCGACCGTCCGGCGCCGGAATACGATGGCGACCGCATGAACCAAATCAAACCAACGACAAGCGCGACGATAACCAGAGGCCAGATGATCATGCCAAATGCTCCGCCGCCCCATCCGCCCATCATGCCCCAATCGCGCCCATATCCCCACATCATCGTTCAGTTCCATCTGTTTGCTGAGCATTCGGACTGGGCGACCGCCTCTTCATCCTGCGACCGGAATAGCCAGCAGCCTGTTCGATCCATTGTCGAATGTTGTCACGTATGGGGGCAATGCGATCACCGATCGAAGAATGCGAACTGGTGGTTCTAATCACGCTTCTCCCTCATCATATTTTGACGGAGACGGCTGCACGTCACTTGCTGGATCCGATGCAGGAAACGAGCCCCCGATCAGCCGCGCCTTGAGCTTTGCATCGATTTCACGGTCCGCCTTGATCGCCTCAAGGGACGCTTCCGAGTACTTGTCAAACGGCGCAGGATCGAATTTATCGCTCATCTAAATGGTCCTCTCCCGGGTTTGGCGCATGAACGTCCGGACTGCCAATGGCCGGAACTAGTTACCTTTCGTTCAGACCCGCGCGACCGGACTTCGATCACCATAATAGTCATTGAAGTGGTTCTCGTAAGCGCGGTCCACCACCGTGGAGGCGTCGTAGGTTGGGCTGTCCTTTACCCGCTGTCGAGCGACCCTCAGGTTCACCATCCTGTTCATCCAATCGATGTCCTTGATCGAACGCGGTGAAACAAGAATCTTCCTGCCTGGCCACCAATTTCGGGTATCGACGACGAGATAGTGAATGCCCCAGTCGGCGTCTTCCACCAGAAAATCCGCGACGTGCCCGATCTCGCCATCGCTGGCATGGATGTGGTAGCCGGTGACGGATTTGACGCTGCGCAGATGCAGATCATTATGCTCCTGCTCTTCAGCGGCTATCTCTTCCGCTCGGCGCAGGGACTCTCCGTAAGGCACCGGCGTCATGTTACCGGCTCCCCAACTATAACCGCCCATGTATAGGCCGCTGCTCCAATAGGGATTCCAGCCATAGTAATCGTAGGTGTTGGTCTCCATCTGCCTCGACACCGGTAGATCGGTATCGACACCCGGGCTGTCTTTCACTTGTTGCATGGTCAGCCGTACCGAGAACTGGTCTCCGATTGGGCTGAAATGACCCAATATGGAAGGCGGCAACAGAACCTTACGGCCGGAGAGCCAGGAGCCGGTATCGATCACCAGCCAGCGAACCAGCCACGTTTCGTCGTCAAACAAGAAATCGGTCACTCGGCCAAGCTGGCCGTCAATGGCGCCGATCGTATATCCGATGATTTCCGATGAATTTCTCAACATAGCTCGATTCCTTCGGTGTTTTCGCGTGTCGTCGATCGACTGTGGAAAGTGATGCAAAAGTCACATCAATTGCTGCTTTTCTGGGAGAGGTTAGCCTTCCAGTAAGTATCGATTTTCGGACTTTCCTGATTGAACTGTTCGGTTGTCATGGATTGGTCGTGGGCCACCTGCGGTGCGTCACTCATGGTCTTCCGCGTCGCGTCAAGGACCAGCAAATTTGCTTTCGGCGTTACCTTGAAATCCTCCCAGGGAACCGGAACATATTTTTCCCCGATCCCGAAGATCCCTCCCCTGGCGATCACCAGGTAGGCGATCTTGCCTGTTTTCGGACTCATCACGAGGTCGTCGACGCTGCCCAGAGCCTCGTTTTGTGGCGTCCGCACGTCCGTGCCGAGAAGCTGGTCGGAGCGGAATGAATTGCTGTTGTTTGTCACGGGCTGCGCGCCGGCGATCTCTTCCTGCCGCCAACGCTGCTCTCCTACCCTCGGCGCTCCACTGCCGTGCAGATCGGCCACGTAGAGGGTGTAGATATTCTTGGTCGTCGCGAGCACATCCTCACACGGCTGCTGCTGGCCGTGCCGGGCGAGGATGTTTGCCGCGGCAACGAGGGTTCTCACCTCATATCCCGGGCGTACATCTGGATAGCGTGTCTGGTTAGCCAGGGGATATGGACCCATATCATAGCCATAGCCATATCCCACGTCGCCAACTGGATACCCGTAGGCATCGCCGGACCCGCCCAGCCAGTAACCGTCTTTCTGCATCTGCTCATGGAATGAACGGAGGTCGTTAAGACAGGTCGCCGCGGGCTTTACAGCCGGCGCGACCGTTTTGTCACCGGGAGACGTATGGATCGCCGTTCCCGTGACGACAGGCTCGGCCGCGAAAGTCGGCGCCCCCAGACCGAGGCACAGACATGCAGCAAGGGGACCAGCGATTGTTGATTTTCTCATTTTATCTACTTCCTTGTTGCCGCCCTGACCAACGCCCGACAGGATTGTTGCTACGTCATCACCGGAAAGACCATAGGCGCCGTTGGCGGGCTCGTGCAGGCTCGGAAACTACTCAGTTGACCGGGCTGGACTGCTCACTCCTCGCGATCGTGCCGGCTCGCTGTAGTACGTTCTAGTCGTAGGCTCTACAATCTGCTGGCCTGCAAGGTCGCAATTGATAGCCGCCGTTTCGTCCCGTTGCGGCGACGGTCTCTATAGCGGCGGCGGCCATCGATATTTTGTTCGTATTCATTGCAGAGCTCCTTCATGAAATTTCTCGCAGCCCTGCTGCCGCAAACCGCCACAATGTGTTGACGTGAAATTCGCCCAAGTGACTTAGGATTCCGACCAGAACGAATACCGAATGACACACGGTGACCGATTCTAAGTAGTTTCCGAGCCTCCACCCAGGTAAGTGCTTGCGCATAAGCTTACGGCGAATCTAACCCTAGGAGCATTTTGCCGTGTCTGCGATGAAGCCATTGGCCAAACGCATTCCACCAGCCGTCGTGGGCCGCCCGATGCGCGACCATTGGCGCCTGTTTCTGGTGGAGGGAATAGCGGTCAGCATCCTCGGATTGGCCGCGATTATTGTTCCGCCTATTGCAGGGCTCTTTGCCACCGTCATCCTCGGATGGCTGCTTCTCGTGGCGGGTGCCGTGGGCCTTTTCGCCTCATTCAGAACTCGGGAGGCTCCGGGCTTCGGATGGTCGCTGCTCTCAGCATTTGTAGCGCTGGTTGCCGGCGGCCTGTTGCTGTGGAATCCGCTACAGGGGCTGATCACCTTAACCTATGTGCTGACAACCTTTTTTATTGTCGATGGCGTTTTGGTCATTGTCCTCGCCATCGCCCATCGCCGCGAGCTGACGGAGAAATGGGAATGGATGATGGTGAACGGCATCATCGATCTGATCCTTGCCGGAATTATCATCTTTGGCTTTCCGGGTACACTCATATGGGCGTTCGGCCTTCTCGTGGGCATCGACATGATCTTCGGCGGCGCCGCGCTCGTTGCGATGGCCCTGGAAGCACGCAAGGCTGGCTCGCATGATGGACTGGTCTAACCTGGCGAAGTGCGCCCGGATCATTTTTATTGGCCTGCTGTTCGGGTGCGGGCTTGCGGCGTGCTCGCCTTACGAAACTGCTGTAGCAGAGGCAGATTACCAAGCACAAATAGTGGGGAATTGGCAGGGCCAGGTGGCCGGCGAAAATGAGACCATGTCATTCGCCGCTAACGGCGACTACATGTGCCTTGTTCGATCTGGCGGGTTCATCAGCACGACCCTCGGCCAAGGCGTCACGGGCAGGATTCGCGGAACATGGACGATTTCTGGAAGAACTATCACGCTGACTCTCAAAAGCGCTGAGCATGAGAGCGTCTTAAATAGCGTCGCCATAGCTACTATCGAAACGCTCGAGCCAAACGAACTTTTCGTTAAAGGCGGCACCGGAGCCACTTCCATTTTTTTACGGCAGAAATCATAATGCCGCGACGATAGCCAGAAAGCAGACATCACGAATATGGTCTCGTCTCCCAAACTCGTGGAAGATCCCTTGAAACGCCCAAAGCCAATAACCGCGATTGTCCCGGGCTCGGCGGCCGGCGGAAGAAGCAACGGAACGGACAGAATAGTCGATTGACTATCGCGGCTTGAGAGATGTCGTTCGTCGATTCCAATACATTACGGCCGGGTAATCACCGGCGGTTCCGGCGCCGAGACGGCGTTGGCAGATTTCTCCGCCGCCCCCATTTGGTCTGGTTTCAGCGATTGTTGATGGCTCGCAATCAGGAATTGACTGCCGAGCGCGAAGCATATGAAGACCGCGTATATCCACCACGGCCGCGAATTAATCACCGCCCACACATCCTGCGACGTCTCTCGCGACCCACCATTGAAACTAGACGGACGTGGCAGGCGCCCAACCAGACTAACAGCAATGGCGCGGGGGTCTGAGTGCGACGCCGCCCGGTCAGGTAACGCCCCGATCAACGCGGTCAATCTCTGAGTTGCCGATTCTTCAGACGAGTTCGCCAATCGGGCAGCTTCCTGCCAGGGGTCCACGTCAGATCGTGCCAATCCGGAGAGAACACTCACCGGCATGCCGTTCTCGTCCTCGCCAATCGACGCGAACAGAAAGGCATTGAATTCCGTCCCAAGGACACCGATTGGAAGAGGTTGTTTGATTCCAGCCACCGATTTCCTCCTTAGTCCTCAAGAAAGCGGATCGCGATGCTTTCCTTCAATCCGACGGCAGGAGCATATCCGTCGGCGGAGACCCGCGTCAGGATCGGAAAATACCTAGCCGAGGCGGCGCAGGACTGCCCCCATCTGCAAGGAACGAGCTTTAATTTGGAGACGTTCGCGGAACAGGTTCGGGTTCCAAGGGTCGTCGTTACATCTCGGTCGCTGCCAGCTCCTCAAGCACCCTTTGGCGAACAGGAAGGACCAGACGTCGCGTTTATCTTTTTATGGGTCTTATCCAATTTTTTCGACCATGAACGATAATATGCCAAAGCTGTCATGGCAGCGATCCCGGCAAAACTGACTAGCAGTTGCATCCATAGCGCCCCGGACAATTCAACCAAAACAAAATGCGCGGCGAAGGATAAAAAAATTCCGGAACAAAATACCTCGAGCGACTGCTGACCACATTTGATGGCAGGCCGGAAGATCGACCATTCAAGACCTACCCAGTCGCGGGGTACCAGCCGCACGACGAAAGCCGCGAGCACGACGAAATGCACTAGGCGATACGGGGCTAGGTTTGTTTTGTCGTTGGGAGTGAAATACGCATAGACGCTGATCGGTACCAGATCCCGCAGTTCTTGAAACCGAGAAGCCATTGTGATGATCAGCGCGAACGATAAATAGCCTATTCCAAGCACCAGAAATGATCTTGAGCGAACCAGCCACATGGCCGAATCGGCGCCTCCCAATGCAAGCCAAGCCCCAAATACAAACAGCAATTGCCATGCGAACGGATTGAAGTACCACGAGCCGGTTGGATATGCGGAAAGATTCCAACCGAAGTGCCGCGCGGACAAATAAAGCAACGTAGAGCCTAGCAGGGTCCAATTCGGTTTCCGCAACATCACCCAGAGAACCGGCGGGAACACGCCCATCAAGACGATGTAGAGCGGTAGCACGTCCATATTGACCGGCTTAAACCTGAGGATTAGCCCCTCAAACAAGGTTTGGGCGGGATCATTCAGAAATCCCTGGATGTTGAATTCATCGGCGAAACTCGATTTTCCGTATTTTTGTCCCAGATATCCGATTTCGACGAGATACAACACAAATAGGAAAACATGAGCGACATAGATCTGCCAGACGCGCTTGATCAGCCTCGATGCTCCTACGATGAAACCGCGCTCGATTATCATTCTCGCAAACACGAATGCCACGGTGTACCCGGAGATGAAGATGAATAGATCGGCGGCATCGCTGAAACCGTAGTTCCTCGTCGTTGCCCAGTTGACCACATTGTTTGGAATGTGGTCGAGGAAGATTCCCCAGTTTGCCACCCCGCGGAAAAGGTCGAGCCGGAGGTCCCTTCCCTTCTCTGGGAGAGTTACCGCAATACGCATTAGCTCAACTCCGTGAAAAGAAGCACCGGAACGCCCTTGACCGAGAAAAGCGCAGCCAACCTCAGGCGCCGCCTGACTTTGTTTCGTCTGCTATAGAACGGCATGCCTAGGTCCTTAAACACCTGCACGCGTTTTGCTAGGAAGCCGGTGCGGATCGGGTTGAGGACTTCCATCGGTAGACCGATGGATTCTTTCGGACGTCACCATGACGATCGGCGCGCTGCCGATCAGGACGACTTTCGCGCCCGACACGCCCGATTGCCCCCTCACCTATATGCGGCTTGAGGTTCATGGTTTCCTGGCGAACGACGGTCTTTGTCCGCAACACATCTGAAGCTGGCCGGATCCGTCGTATTGCCTTGACCGTCGTACTTGGCAATTTTTGGATAAGGACATAGCGGTCGCTGGAAAGCGACGCCCTGCAATGGATCATCGTTAAGGTATTTTGTAGCGATAATCTTCTCAGGAGCGACCCCCTGCTCCACCCAAAGCTCCAGGGCTTTCAACAGGTCGTGTTCGGCATCGATAACCGGCCCATTACTGGCGCCGTTTCCGAATGAATTTGGACCGGCGCCCCCATAGCAATGGGCCATTCCAGGTGCCATGAAGACGCGGTAAAAATCATGAACGTCTCTCATTCCCATCGCGACTTTTTCATAATAGTTGACGCCATTCTCGGGTGCGATCGCGGTGTCCGCCCATCCGGCATATTGGATCATCTTGCCGCCGTGATGCTCGAAAGATCTAAGGTCGGAATTCGTCGAATTGACGATAGGCGCTATCGTTTTGCTCGCCTTTTCGAACTCCTTGCCGATGTCGATGCTAAGGTAAGGACAGTCCGCCTTTCCGAACACTTGGTCGCACCAGAACCCCATGGTCAAAGAGTTCTGATCCCCAGGCGAGCTCGACGAAGTTCCAACGAGCCAGCTTCGCCAATTCGCCGGGTTCGACTCACTGCCTGGTTCATAGCCGGGGAAGATCAACTGCCCCCGCGGATCGTGAGGTCCCCTGTAGATCTTCCTCGCTGCTTCAACCTGCGCCTTCGTCAGACACGTGTCGGGATCCTGGCCCGACTTGCACGTGGCGACGGCGGGATCGAAGTGGCATTTCCTCGGATCGTTGAGGAATGCATCAGTTGAGACGCCGCCATCTTTTCCGGCACATTGGACCAGCGCCGCGCTGCTGAGCAAGCCGAGCTTGCTCGCAGGAATGTAAGCGTCGGGAACCCCGTCCGTTCGCGGGCCAGTGAGCAGCGCTTGCATATCCCAAAGGAATGATGCGCCCAGCAGTCCAACCAAATCGTTGGCTGGCGACCCAACAATGATGCCGTCGAAGTCGTTTGGATAGCGCTGCGCCTCCATCAATGCTTCGCGCCCCCCGCAGGAGCATCCATTGAAATAGGAATAGCGCGGCTTCTTGCCCATCAGTTCTTCAATGATGACCTTTGAGGTATCGGTCGTCACTTTGATTGCTCGAAACCCGTAATCCTTTTGAAGATCGGGATGTCCCAAAAAGGTTGGCGCTCCGCGAGGAGGCCCGGACGTGCCGTCATCCGTCGCCGCCGCGGCATAGCCCCGCGAGACCGCGTTGGCGATGAACGCCACCCAGATCGAGCCGGCGAATCCACCATTGCCAAGCTGCTCGAATTTACCATTCCAGCTTCCGTCTGTCGGTACCCACACCTCAAAGTTGATATCCGAGTCGCTGCTGGGCTTGACGGTGCTTGCTACCCTGCAGAGAGCGACAGGTGCTATGATGTTATCGGAGACCGTTTGGCCCGGAGCATAGGATTGAGCGAACGAGATCGTTGTGTTTGGGAGTGAGATGCTGCTGGTAAGCCTCTCACAGTTCATGGGGGCAGCCAAGGCGCCCGCATTGAATGCAACCGACGCCAACATTGCAACGGAGCCCGTACACAAAACGTGTTTGGATTTGCCTGACCGTTGGGTCATGATAAACACCCGACCGTAGCGCGATGGAGAATGCGCTTTTCGACGATTGCGACAAACGCCAATGTCGCGCCGATCAAGAGGACACGGCACAAAACGCGGATAGCCCGCAAACCACAACCGCCGTCTCGATGGCGGGCATCCCCACCGTAATCAGGATTCCAGCGCGACAACATGTCCGCGACAGGGACCGTCCGGACTCGCCTGCAAAGGAACCCTCTCCCAAGACCGCTCCATAACACACCCGATGCTCCGGAACTTGACGCGGTCACTTCGGCTTTTTCCTTTTTGTTTTCCTTCGGACAACGGTCCAAGGCCGATCGAGGGCGAAGCAATAGCCGGGTTTTCCCGGAATTGTCTCAACGGGCCGGCTCATTTTAGCGTAAGCAGAAAGTAATTCTTTCAGCAAATGGCGCGAGAGCTTTGATCTAGCTCAACGGAAGCTGTTCCGCCGGTTCTGATCATTGACCAGGGAGACTGTTGGCTGTCGCTGCGTTGCTTTGGACGGCGTTCGTAACGGCATTTATCGCCCTGATAGAGTCTGCCCAAGCTTGAGTTTCAGAACCAACGTGAGAAACCGGCCTACAGAAAGGAACTCGTGTCCGGCTAGGATGATTGTGATCGTGCCGCGCCTCCCGCATTGATCGAGATCTATGCAACTTTTCGTCGCAATTACCTCTGCGTATAACCGGCACACTCGGCGCCAGGTCCGTGCGCTCGACCGCATTCTCGTTCGAACCGTGCAAATGCGATTCGTGTTCAGTCTATTACCTATGCTTTGGGCTGACGTCGTGAGCAAAATTGCACAGAAGCATAACGCGATCCGGATTATTCTTACTGACGGGTTCAGGTTGCTAGGCTTGCAACTAAACTTTGCAAAGGTATAGATCGCACCATGGCGCTCCGCACCGGGATATATATAGTCCCAACTCACCGCTGGTATATCGAGCGAACGGTCTGGCTGATCGCTGGGTTCGTTCTGTTGACCAGCACAGCGCTGGCAGTGCTCGTAAACCCTATGTGGATTCTTGGGGTTACAGCCACCGGGCTCATTTCAATCAACGTCGCATTCACAGGATTCTGCCCAGTTGGCAACATTCTGAGCCTCCTTGGATTTACGCCTATGCTTGGCACGGGCGCATCGATGCGCGGGAAACTCTATTTTCTGCAGACCGACCGCTGGTATCTCGAGCGGCGCATCTATGTCACCGTCGGCGTTAATATTACAATTGGATCTATATTGTTCCTTGCTCACAGCCTTTGGTGGGCTTTGTTCACCGGCTTTGTCGGATCTGCGATGATCTGGTTCGCTGCGACCGGATACTGCGTCTTGGCAAACTTGTTGTACTGGATCGGTGCAGAACCCCGTTTAAATCCGGAGGCACCGCCTTCGGGTCGTTGCGAGAGTTGTTCAATGTCGTCCGTTTGTATCGACGGTCACGCAAAGGTTGCCTGAAGCGTTGCTCACACACCGCGGCACACAATATGTTGGATGCCCAGATCATTTTCTTAAACTGTGAGCAGGTGAAACATGAAACGTCGCCTTTTGATTTCCATCATTTGTGCCCTGATCGGCCTGTCGCAGGCCGCGGTCTCTAATGCTCAACCAGCAGCGTCATCTGCGCCCGGCACCGGGCATGGATTTCTAATCGACAAACATATTGCGGCGGCACTGACCTGTGCGAAATGCCACACGGAAAGCACCGCCAAGGCTCCCGACATGCCTACCTGTTTGTCATGCCACGGCAATACTTACGCTCAGCTCGCGACCACCACGGGCAAAGATCAGCCCAATCCTCACGGGTCTCATCGAGGTGAAGTGCCTTGTGCGGAATGTCATCATGTCCATATGGCGTCAGTAAATATGTGCACAAAGTGCCATGCCAACTTCGATATGAAGGTGCCGTGAGCGAATTGTAATTTGCGCGGGAGCTTGTTGCAGCTCCCGCGCTTGATTTTAGGAGAAACCTTCAGCTCGACTTACATAATTTCGGGTGATGCTCTTGATATTCGGCGTGCCAGCGAGGTTCATCACCATCGCCAATTCATTCTTGAGATGGTCGTGCACGGCTTGTACGCCCTGAGCGCCGCCGAGAGCGGAGCCGTAGAGAGTAGGGCGACCGAGGGCGACGAGGTTGGCGCCCAACGCCAGCGCCCGGAAAACGTCTTGGCCACGAAAGATACCGCCGTCAACGATAATCGGCACGCGGCCTTTCAACGCGGCGGCCACGCTCGGTAGCGTCGTAATGGCGGATGCAGAATTATCAAGCTGCCTGCCGCCATGATTGGAAAGCCAAACCGCCGCACAGCCGTGCTGGACGACTTCGAGCGCTTGGGTGGGTGAAAGGATGCTTTTGATGATGACCGGGAGTCCGGTTTCTTGGCGGCACAATTCGACGTCCGCCCAACTCATGTCGCTTTTCATATCCTCCGCATCTCCCTTCGATCCCGGAGTTTTGGGGACATTGCCGGGGGCGAGATTTGGCAAGGCTGCGCCTTGTAACCTTATCGACCGTTCACGATTGCTAATGACATCGACGTCGGCGGTGACAATGATAGCCTTGTAGCCTGCGGCCTTTGCGCGGTGCAGTAATTCTTTGGCAAAACCTTTGTCCTTCGGAACGTAAAGCTGGAACCATTTCGGACCATCGCCGGCCGTCGCGATTTCTTCAAGGCTGAGCTGAGACACAGAACTAGCGCAGAAAATCGTGCCGGCAGCATTGGTTCCCTTGACGTTCGGTTCGTCGGCTTTGACGCATACGGAACCTTGATTGCCTATCGGTGCGGTGATCGCCGGATAGGAGATCTTGCTGCCGAGAATCGTCGTACTGGTGTCGGCGGCAGTACGTCCGGACATGAAGTCGGCATTGATGACCCAGCGATTGAATGACGCGAGGTTTTCACGCATCGTCCATTCATCACCCGCGCCACCCGAAACGTAGGCGTAGCCGAATGGCGCCATGATTTTCTGTGCGTCGGCCTCGAGGTCGCGGAGGGTGATAATGTTGATCTTCTTCTCGTTGTTCGGGAGGCCGCCAGGTGCGGCGGCTGGTGCGGGCGCCGAGGTTGGCAGCGCCCCGGCAGGCGCGTTTTGTGCCAAAGTCTTTTCAGCGGCGGGGATTGCCATTGTCGCGACTGCGCCACCAGTAACCAGCAAATCTCTCCGATTGAGATTGAAGCTCATAGATTAATCTCCTCTATTTGGGCATGACTCATAAGCTGGCTCGTGATCCACTTTTTGCAATCACGACATACGGAACGCCGAGTGGAAACCCATGGCGGTGCAGCCATCCTCCAATCAGATGGCAAATAAGGCCAATACGCTTTCCGCCCTCGAGTTATCAGCGGTGTTTTGGTATAGCGATGCGGAATCGCTTTTTCTGTTCAAAAGTGCTCAGTATCATTTTTCAATTGCAGCTCAATTCCACATTCCGCCTGCCAGCGCGGGTATCACACTCGTCCCGGCGAAAGCAGCTTGCATTGCGGTCTGCGCAAGACAACCAATTACGCGCCTTCCAGTGCAGCGAGTGTCGAACAATTGCCTGAAGCCACGGTCCAGATTTGCGATCTCAAATCGTCCAAGTTTGCAAATCAGACCCACTCAAGCGGTTCGTCGTTGTCCGCGGTCGACTAAGTAGATTCCGAAGCTGTCGCCGCCACGCTGCGGCTGCCATTCTCGCCGACGATCCCATAGCGAACAGGATACGCACGAAAATGACCAGGACAACTTATTCAACTGTCGCTCGCGGCGCCGCTGCCATTTTGGTCGCGGCCGCAATCTCTCTGACGATTTCCAACTCGGCCTATGCGACCGCGCAGTTCGCGTCACAATCCGGCAAGCCCTGTGCGCAATGTCACGAAAAGCCAGACGGCGGCCCCGAGCTCACGGCATTCGGCAAGGCATTTCAAGCGAACGGCAACAAACTCCCGACACAGCCCGCGAAATAAAACCTGCCGTTTCAAAAATGTCGGTTTGGGGACTTCAACCCCCGGAGGTTTGGATGTCGGATTTGGAAATCAAGCGGCCAATCAATCGTCGTAATTTGGTTAAGGCTGCGACCGCCGGAGTCGGAGCAATAGCTCTGGGCGGACTCCACGTTGGTCCATCAACGGCCGACGAGCCGACGGCCATTCGCTGGGATTCAGAAGCGGATGTCGTGGTGATCGGCACTGGCGCCATGGGGCTGCCCGCGGCGATCGTGGCGAGAGAAGCCGGAGTATCCGTTATTATGGTCGAGGCCGAGGACCATATCGGCGGTCATGCGATGGTGAGCGGCGGCACCGTTGTGCTCGGCGGCGGCACCAGCGCGCAAAAGAAATATGGCATTGTCGATTCGCCCGATTTGCTTTTCCGCGACCTGACGGACTGGTCGGTGGTTGAACCCAATAACGGAGCCGACTACCGCTACAATGACCGCGCCCTCGTGCGTGCCTATGCTGACAACGCCGCGAAGACGTGCGAATGGCTGATCGCGCATGGTGTTACTTTTATTGACGTCGCTCCGGGTGTGTTTGATGCGGTATCGTGCGGGAATTCGGCCCCTCGCTCGATGTACGCCGCCTCGATGAATTGGCCGATGGTCCAAATGGGCAAGCCAATTGATACCGAGTTCCGTGCGGTCACGGCCACGGGCGCCGGGCTCATGCGCCCGCTGCAAGACGCGGCCGAAAAGGCGGGCGTGACAATTCTTCTCCAACACCGAATGATCTCGATCTACCGGGAGACGCCGGGTGCAGGGCGAGTTCTCGGCATTGCCGTAAACAACAAAGGCAAGACCCTCAACATCCGCGCGCGTGATGCCGTCATCGTCGCCACCGGCGGCCATACCGGTAATGTCAACTTCCGCTGCATGTTCGACCCCCGCCTCACCGAAGAATATTGTGGATTGGCAGGAATGCCCTGGTCAGACCAGGATGCCAGCGGCGAGATCGCCGCGATGGCAATTGGGGCGTCGCTCTGGGGCTTCGCCAACCAGACGGCTGAATTTGGCTCAGCCTTGAGCAAGGCTGGCTTCATCGGCAGCCAATATAATTATATGGCCATGGACATGCTCGTGCTTCCGTGGATGCCCGGCAGCGAGGTATTTGACAAAGCCAGAGCATCAGGACTGCGGGTGAGTGATTGGCAGGACGTCATACTAGTGAATATGTTGGGCAAACGGTTTTACGATGAAACTGGGTCTGGCTTTTCCGCCAACGGTTACAAATCGATCAGCCCCTATACCGAAAGCAGCTACCTCAACGCCAAGGACATCAAATACAAGCCCGACAATTTCATTAACGCCGCCTTGGCCGGCATCGGCGATGGACACAACGGCGGCGGTCCGCTCTGGGCAATCTTCGATTCCGATGCGGTTGTGCGTGAGAGCTGGGATCCCGCGCCTCCCAATGTCGATTTCAAGGAAGGTTTCTTTTTCAAAGCCGATACCCTGCCCGAGCTCGCCAGCGCGATCAAAATGCAATACCAGCGCGTCCCAATGCCGCCCGACAACCTGACAGAAGAAGTGACGCGATATAATTCCTTTGTAGAATCCGGCGTGGACACCGATTTTGGCAAGCCGAAACCGCTCTACAAAATCGCAAAACCACCCTTTTACGCTGCGTGGGCTACGCCCAACGTCCACGACACGCGCTCAGGGTTGCGAATCAACGCCCGTTGCGAGGTGATGGATATGAACGCCGCCGTCATTCAGGGCCTGTATTGCGGCGGCGAGTCTGCGGGCGGCTTTAGTCAACATGGTTTGGCTCGCGCCACATGCCAGGGCTATATAGCTGGCACGAACGCCGTCACGCAAAAGAGAAAGAGCTGAACTTTTCGAAGTTCAATAGGTGAAGTGTTCAGGCGCGGGAGGTCTTCGCCCTTACGTGCAAGATCCCGATCAACCGGCAGTCGGCAGGACCGGCAAGCCTGCGCAGCTTTATTTCGCGGGAGCCACGACAAGAGTACCCTGTTCTCTGCGCCGGCTACCCGCCGCACCGGGCTCGCTGACGATCTCAGCGAGCGTCCGCTTTGCGCGCCCTCATTACTCCGTAAAGTAGACGAGAGAACAACGGACCTCGCCAAACCGGCCCAATTGGTCCGATCGGCGGCAGAGGCGAGCAGTACCGGCAATATCGACACCATCGTTGAGCAGAGCGATGGCTACCTTACGTGGCAGCTTCTTTCAAACAGCGCGGGCCGTTCTGTCGATCCCATCAGTTGCAGTCCCTTCGGAATGAAGCGAATGACGTTTTCTCGCTCAAGTTTCGCGAGCACGCGAGAAACGGTTTCGTTTGTAAGGCCCAGGAAATCCGCGATATCGTTGCGCGGCATCGGTAATGGTACCAGATTCGAGAGAACGCCCGCACGCCCGGTTCTTGCGCGCCAGCTTATGATGAATTCGGCGAGCCTTTGCTCCGCACTACCGCGACCGAGCAGGAGCATGTGGTCGCGGGCCGCGCTGGTCTCCCGCAACGAAGCTTCAAACATCCAGTACACAAAAACCGGATTCGCCTGTAGAAACCCGAGGAACGGCACCCTCAAGAACAGAGAGGCGGAGACTTGGCTGACCGCATCGACCGAATATCTATATCGGTCGGAGACTGGAAGTCCGAGAAAGTCACCCGGCAACGCGAAATCGACAATTTGCCTGCGTCCATCATGAAGCATCTTGTAAAGACGCGCAGTGCCGTGCGTCAGCATGTAAACGGTGACCGACGGATCGTTTTCGGCAAACAGCGTAGCCCTTGCACAAAAGCTGCTCTGGCGACCCAATTTTACTAGTTCGCTCAGTTCAATCCCGTTAGGGACGAACTGCTCCCTTCGGCCAAGAAACGCAGAAGCGGCTTCCCGGGAACGCAATTTTTTCGGGCCGGCATTGTCCGGCTTCGAAATATCCTGAATGCACGATTTCCCTGTACGGATGAACCGTCGATTGCCGATGTTAGACGTAGGCAGTGTGCCGTCATTCATGGACCGCAAGACCGCAGCCTTGCTCTGGCCGGTCATGTCGCAATATTCCGCAATCGAGTACGTGGCTCGCGTCAAAGGAGCGGGGCGTTTTTCGCGCGGTCGGCTCTGTTTAGGCAGCATCGACGTCGGCCGCGTCGTTCATTGGCGCACCTTCGGAGGCCCAGAACCCTTACCATCCTGCTCTGCCAGAAGTTCGAGAAGCGCCCTGCTGGCGGCGTTGTCGGGCGTTTCCGTGAGACTTCTCCTAAAGAGAAGCCGGTTCTCCCTGCGGATGAATGTACCCATAGCCGCGCCTCTTGGATCAGGCGGGAGCACAACACTCTCAGTCACCGATGGATGCCGAAGTCGGAACGGTGATGCATCATATTGCCATGTGCGGTAACCGACATAAAGCCCAAAGTTTGGGTTACCCGTGCCAGGCCACCAGGTAATTTCGTCCGGAAGGGCCCAACTTTAGGATCCCGCGGCCAATTTCCGTCCCGGGTCGGTTGCATTTAAGGGGCCGGCGGTTTGAGCGGGCAGCGCGATCTGCTTTTCCAGCTTTCGGAGGTTCTGGATTGCAACCGCGAAGAGGAACTCGTCTTGAGCAACGTACGGCCCTCTCAGCCCGAGCCTGTCTAGCGCGGGATGGGCTTGAGCTGTGTACACAGCATCCAGATCTTCTACGTTGACGCCGCGACGTCACGCAGGTCTCGATCTTGGCAATGACGCGCGCGACGTTTCGGGTTTTCTCGTGAAATAGGCAGGGGATGTTGGGCGCGGCCATTTCCTAGGGTCGGGACTCATTAAATCCACCATACAAGAGCGGCGATGAGGCAGACAGTGGCCAAGTAGTTTCGAGCCAGTCTGTCATAACGCGTTGCAATACGGCGGAAGTCTTTTAGCCTGTTGAATGCAGCTTCGATGCGCCAGCGAAGCTTGTAGAGGCGCTTGCTAAAGCGGAACGG
>Ga0182012_10002344_pt1 | contig 20454 bp, 19 predicted proteins | sample 612S2SmetaG_FD_120486 | JGI IMG/M metagenome (GOLD analysis project Ga0182012, IMG submission 120486) | Permafrost microbial communities from Stordalen Mire, Sweden - 612S2S metaG | ecosystem: Environmental > Terrestrial > Soil > Wetlands > Permafrost | place: Sweden: Stordalen | collected...
GCCACCGGTTCCCAGGGCGCGACCGGCCCGCAGGGATCGGCCGGCGCCACCGGCGCACCAGGTGGCACGGGCCCGCAGGGTCCCCGGGGCCCAGCGCATCGAAGACGTCGTGGAGGGTGAAGTCACGGGCGCCACGTTCGCCGCTCTCGGCCCATGGCAGCTGACGATGACATGCGGTGCCGGCGGCGTTGAAATGGTGATCACCGGACCCGGCTCCATCAGCTACACGGAGAGCTTTGGCGGGCTCAACAAAGCAGCCTCCACAGCGAGTGACAACGGTGGCGCGAACGGCTTCACGAGCAGTATCGGAAATGGCAACCAGCAGGGCATCCACGCCTTCCTCGTCTCGGGCCGCGCGATGGAGGATCTGAATCTGGAGATCTCTGCTTCGGAAGGACCCCCATCCGAGACATGCGTGGTGCAGGGGGATGCCATCCCTGCCTCGTGAGCGGCGCGGGCACGAGCTGACCAGAGCAGCCCCGTCGGCGCCCGGCACACGCGCCGACGGGGGGCGTCCGGCGCGCGCAGGCCGGCGCCGCGCCCGGGCTCTGCGCCGGTAGTCTCGCCGGGTGCCCGGCGGCTGGACAATGAGCGCTGCCTGGCGGCGCGTGCGCATGGTGCCGGCGCCGGCGCTGCAGGCCGCCGTGGCCGCGGGGGTTGCCTGGTGGGTGGCACACGACGTGCTCGGGCACGCCGTGCCCTTCTTCGCGCCGATCGCCGCTGCGGTGGCGCTCAGCACCACCCATCTGCAGCGCGCAAGGCGCAGCGCACAGATGATCGCGGGGGTGCTGCTGGGCATCGGCGTCGCCGAGGTGCTGCACCCGCTGGTGGGCAGCGGGGCCGTCTCGATCGGGCTGGTGGTGCTCGTCGTGATGATCCTCGCGGTGGCGCTCGGCTTCGGGTTCGTGGGCGAAGGCATGATGTTCTTCAACCAGGCCGCCGCCTCGGCGATCCTGGTGATCGCACTGCACAAATCCGGCACCGGAGCCGAGCGCGCGGGCGACGCGCTGGTGGGGGGAGCGGTGGCGCTCGTCATCGGGGTGGGGTTGTTCCCCTCCGATCCGCTGCGGCTGATCTGGGACGCCGAGCACCGGGTGCTCGCCTCGCTGTGGCAGGTGCTCTCGCCCACCGCGCCCGCCACCCAGCCGCGCGGCGAGATGGACAGGGCGCTCACGGCCAGCTACGAGGTCCATCGCCGCCTGACTGCGCTGACGCAGGCCCGCGACACCGCCAGGTTCTCCGTGCGCGTGGCGCCGCGGCGCATGCTGATGCGCGGCGTGGTGCGCGCCGAAGAGACGCGTGTGGCCCACATGTACCTGCTCGCAAGCGGGGTGCTGACGCTGATGCGCACCATGAAGGACATCGGCGAGACGCGCGAAGCTCCCTCCGGCGCGTGCCAGGCCGAAGTCCAGGAGCTGGCGGACGTGCTCGAGGAGCTGCTGGACGCCCCGCGTCCGTGGCCCGAGGCCCAGGTGCGCGATGTCGCCTCGCGCATGCAGGAGCTGAGCGCGCGCCCGAGCTCCGGCGAGACGCCCGTCAGCGCCATCATCACCACCGCCGCGCGGCGCGTGGCGGGCGACATCGCCGGGCTGCTCCCCCGGCTACCGGCGTGACGCTAGTGTCAGGGCATGCAGGCGGTGAGCATCCGTGACGGCGAGCTGAGCGTCGAGCAGCACCCTGACCCCGATCCTGGATCGGGCGAGGTGCTCGTGCGCGTGCGCGCCGCGGGACTCAACGGCGCGGACATGATGCAGCGGCGCGGGCTGTACCCGGCGCCGGCCGGCTCCCCGCAGGAGATCCCCGGCCTCGAGCTGGCCGGCGAGGTCCTTGCGCTCGGGCCCGGCGCCCAGCGCTTCGCGGTGGGCGATCGCGTGATGGCGATCGTGGGGGGCGGCGGACAGGCGGAGCTGGCCACGGTGCACGAGCGCCAGCTGATGCCCGTGCCGAGCGCGCTCGACTGGCCTCAGGCGGGTGGCCTGCCGGAGGTGTTCACCACCGCGCACGACGCGCTGTACACGCAGGCGCAGCTTCGCACCGGAGAGCGCCTGCTCGTTCACGGCGGCGCCGGCGGCGTCGGCACCGCCGCCATCCAGCTGGCCGCTGCCGGCGGTTCGCGGGTGATCGCCACGGTCCGCCGGCAGGAGCTGCGTGCGGGCGTGGCGGCGCTCGGCGCGGAGGCGGTGGCGCCCGAGGACTTCGCCGCGCACGGCCCCTTCGACGTGATCCTCGAGCTCGTGGGCGCTCCCAACCTCTCCGAGAACCTGCGCGCGCTCGGCAGCGGCGGGCGCATCTGCGTGATCGGCGTCTCAGGTGGCGCCCGCGGCGAGCTGGACCTGCTCGCGCTGATGGGCAAGCGCGCGCGCATCCACGGCTCGACACTGCGCGCGCGTCCGCTGGAGGAGAAGGCGCTCGCCGCAAGGGCGCTGGAGCGCGAGGTGCTGCCGCTGGTGCAGTCGGGCGCCGTGAGCGTTCCGATCTCCCGCACGTTCGCGCTGGCCGACGCGCGCGAGGCCTACGATCAGTTCGCAGCGGGCGGCAAGCTCGGCAAGATCGTGCTGCTGAACGACTGATCGCCCTCCGAGCGCCCGTTGGCGCCCGTGCTGCTCAGCGGCCCGGCGCAGGGCCTCGGGCACGCAGGCCGGTCCGCGGGCGCGCAGGGCCGGTTCAGTAGGGCGGCTGCGCCGTGTACCAGTCGCCGAGAGCACGGAACGCGCTCCAGAAGCTGCGCTTGGCGTCGGTCTCATCCAGCGACTCGTCGATGTTGGGCACGTACAGAGCGTCGATCGTGGGCGTCAGTTGTTGCATCTCGCCCGCGCGGTCATGCAGCGGAGCGGCCAGCGGGATGTCCATCTCGCCCAGCGCCGCCAGCGCGTCGGCGCCCATCGCAACGATGATCTTGGGCTGGACGATCGCGATCTCCTCCACCACCCGCGAGATGCACGCGAAGTCCGCCAGCGACGGATCGCTCAGCGGGCACTTGGCGCACAGCGTGCCGTACACCGTGAGCGGATCGATCGACAGGCGCTTGAGCGACTTCATCAGCGCGCTGCCCGCGCGGCCGTAGAAGGCCACGCCCTCCTCGATCTCCGAGGGCAGCGGCGCGTACTTCAGGAGCATGATGTCCGCCTGCGGGTGACCGGACCCCAGCACCGGCATCAGGTTGCCGCGCGGGCAGTGCTCGCAGCTCTGCAGCTCGCGCGTCAGCGTGTTCAGCTCCCTGATGGCGCGCTCCAAATACTTCTCGCGGATCTGGTCATCGGTCACGGGCATCGACCCCGAGGGATTAGACGGGTCCGCGTCTTGTCCTTGCCGGTGCACCAGTAGTTGCGCCGTGCCCTACGTGCGCCCTCCGCTTCCGGCGGCGCGCCGGGCTCGTCTGAGCCGCCGCGCGCGGCTGGCGCGCCGCGCGGATCGCGGCGTGGCGCGGGTCTGCAGGAACTTCAGCGCCTGCACGTACAGCAGCGATGACGGCCGCGTCAGGATCTGCGCCTCGCGCAGCGACTGCAAGAACTCCTGCGGCCCGTCGAAGTCCCGCATCCTGATTCGCACCGAGCCGAGGCCCTGGGCCACGTGCGAGTCCGAGCCCGCACCCGCGGTGATGCGGTACTTCGACGCAAAGCGCGCCGCCTCGTCGTTGAAGCCCGCAATCGCAACCCGCGGGTTGAACACCTCAATTGCGTCGATCTGCTCGACCACCGGGAGCAGGTGCTCGTAGTCGGGAACCGAGTGCATCCGGTCGAACGGGTGCGGCACATACACCAGCCCACCCTGGCGGCGGATCTCCGCGATCGTCTCCGCCAGCGTCATGCCGCGCGCGATCTTCTCCTTGATGAACAGGCCGATCACCTCGCCCTGGCCGTCCGTCTTGACCTCCTCGCCCACGATCACCTTCACGCCCGCGGCCGCCGCCTGCGCCTGAGCCTCCAGCGCACCCGATATCTCGTTGTGATCGGTCACCGCGATCGCCCCGAGCCCCTGCTCCGCCGCGGTCGCAAGCAGCACCTCGACCGGCGTAGCGCAGTCTCCGGAGTGGTCGGTGTGCATGTGCAGATCAACATCGATCAGCTCCCTGCCGCGCATCGCCGCCGAGAGCTCACGGTCCCCGCCGGGCGGCCGGCGCCTGGCGGCCAGCCCGGCGTAGGCCTCCTCGAGGTGCCCGGTGGTGGCGTCGTCGTCGGGGATCAGCCGGTACTCGCCCGGGAAGTGCCTGCCCATCAGCTCGGCCGTCTGCGCGGTGGCGGCGGTGCGCGCGTCCAGGCGCCCGAAGAAGCTCTCCACGAAGCGCCTGGCCAGCAGCGTCGAGAGCAGGTGCTCGGATGATGAGTGAAACGACCCGACGTTCAATGCGCGCGAGTGGCGCAGCGCGGCGTTGGAGGTGCTCGGCGCGAACGGCTCGTGCACGTGCACGAAGTCCAGCTCCACCGTCCCCAGCACTTCCTCCACTGTGCGTGCCACGTCGATCGGCAGCGCCGCCGGGCGCCGGCGCGCGGAGCCCACCACATCCAGCACCTCACCCACCGCGATCACGCGCGGGCTGCCGCCGTCGGTACCCTCCAGCAGCTTCGATGCATCGCCGCGCGCTGCCCGCAGCGCCCTGCGCGAGTCCCTGACGCGCTCCTGCGAGCGCGAGGGTGCAAGCACCAGCACGCGGTGGCCGCGCCGGGAGAGCTCGCGCGCGACACGAGCGATGTGCGCGTTGACAGCGTTGTCCTCGGCCTCCCACGGGTACGGGGAGACGTGGGCTATAGCGAACGGCGAGGCCATGCTGGGCAGGGATTATCCCGCGCGCCCGTCGCCTTGATCGGCCCGCTCAGCGCGAGGAGGCCGACGCCGCCCGGCGAGGCGCCCCGCCCGGAGACTTGCCCGCGGTGCCAGAGCGCTTCTTGGCAGCTCCGCGCGCGCCGGCACCGGTGCCGGGCGTGCCGGCATAGCGGGCGATGAACGACTCCGTGTCACGGCGCGCCAGCTCGTCCGGGCGCTGGGTGTGCGGCGACTTCATCAGGTAGGACGATGGCCCGTCCAGCTGTCCGCCCACGCCGTGGTTGAGCGCCAGCTTGCAGCAGCGCACCGCGTCGATCACGATGCCGGCCGAGTTCGGGGAGTCCCACACCTCGAGCTTCAGCTCCAGGTTCAGAGGCACGTCGCCGAACGCCTGGCCCTCGACGCGGATGTGCGCCCACTTGCGGTCGGTCAGCCACGGCACGTAGTCCGAGGGGCCCACGTGGATGTCGCCCGCCGGCAGCTCGTGGTCCATGATCGAGGTGACCGCGTTGGTCTTGGAGATCTTCTTGGACTCCAGCCGCTCGCGCTCCAGCATGTTGTAGAAGTCCATGTTGCCGCCCACGTTCAGCTGAGAGGTGCGCTCTATCTCCACACCGCGCTCGGCGAACAGGCGAGCCAGCGTGCGGTGCACGATCGTCGCGCCCACCTGGGACTTGATGTCGTCGCCCACGATCGGCAGCCCCGCCTTTTTGAAGCGCTTGTCCCAGTAGTCCTCGCGTGCGATGAACACGGGGATGCAGTTGACGAAGCCGCATCCGGCCTCCAGCACCTGCTCCACGTACCACTTGGTCGCCTGCTCGGAGCCCACCGGCAGGTAGGAGACGACCACGTCGGTGTGCGTCTCCTTGAGGATCCTGACGATGTCCGCCGTCTCGCCCGGCGCCTTCTTGATCTTCTCCTTCAGGTATTTGCCCAGGCCGTCGTGGGTCATGCCGCGGTACACCGGCACACCCAGCTTCTTCGGCACCGCGCGCGAGCCCTGTGCAAACTTGATGGTGTTGTTCTGGCCTGCCCAGATCGCCTGGCCGAGGTCCTTGCCCACCTTCGCGGCGTCGATGTCAAAGGCCGCCGTGAACTCGATGTCGCGCACGTGGTAGCCGCCCAGGTCAACGTGCATCAAGCCGGGCACGCGCGTGCCCGGCTCGGCGTCGCGGTAGTAGTGGATGCCCTGGACGAACGCCGAGGCGCAGTTGCCCACGCCGATGATGGCCACGCGCACCTTCTCGCGCTGGTAGCGGGCGGCGCCGTTGGTTGAGGGCGCGCCGTTTGCGGCGGCGCCGTTGCTGTGCTCGTTGCTCACGGGTGAGGTGTCCTTTGTGAGGGCTCTGTGGCCCGTTGGAGGGAGTCGCTGCGGGCTCCCCGCTTCTCGGATGGGATGGCGGGCGCAGGCGGGGTTCTCGCCCGTCCGGCCGGTCGGGAGAGACTACTCCGCAGACCGCCCAAGGTCACACCGAGAGCTCGCCGTGCACGTGGCGGATGCGCTGCAGGACCGTCACGACGCTGAGTCCCGCAAGCACATACACGGCGGGCTGAAGCAGCTCGAAGCTTCCCAGCGAGGCGCCCTTCGCAAAGATCAGGCCGATCGCGAGGATCACCACGCGCACGGGCCGCGTCGCGATCCCGACCTTGCACTCAACGCCCAGCGCCTCGGCGCGCGCACGGGTGTAGCTGACCATCAGCGACGCCAGCACCGCCACCACCACCGCCGCCGCCGCCGCGCGGTTGCCCTGAAGCGCGAAGTAGCCCGCCACGGCGGTCAGCACGATCCCCTCCTCGATGCGGTCCAGCGTCGAGTCCAGGAAGGCGCCGAACGGGGTCCCCTTGCCGGACATGCGCGAGTAGCGGCCGTCCAGCGTGTCCATCACCGAACCCACCACGAACGCCACGCCGCCTAGGAAGAACAGCCTTTCCCACACGAGCACCGCCGCCAGCAGGTTCAGCGCGAACCCCGTCAGCGAGATCGCGTTGGGAGTCAGGCGCGACTCGATCAGCCGGTTGCGAACGAGCTCACGGCGTTCGCCCGCGCCGATCGGCGCGCGTGTCCTGCGCGCCGTGGCACGGGGGGCGCTCCGCCGCGCCCGGCGCGGAGGGGTGTGCTGTCTGGGCGGCGTCAAGCGGCGGGCCCTAGCCGCTGGCGGTCAGGCGGCCTGGATCGACGGGCGCAAAGCGCCAGGCGTTGGGGCGTGCGCGCGCGAGCCAGCGTGCTCCGTACGCGGACGCCGCCGCGGTCAGCGCGCCGAGCACCGCGTCGAGGATGTAGTGGTTGGCGGTCACGATGATCACGAAGGCCATCAGCAGCGGGTACAGCCGCCACAGGATCCTCACCGGCAGGCGCGGCGACAGACGCGCAAGCGGCCAGCCGATCATCAGCGCGAACGCCACATGCATCGACGGGATCGACGCGTACGGGTTGTAGAGCGCGCTGGAGAGGCCGGTGTGGGAGATGTTCACGCCCGTGAACTCGGTGACCGTGTCGGTGAATCCCCACTCGGGCACGAACCGCGGCGGCGCGGTGGGAAACACCACGTAGACCACCAGCGCGATCGCCATGGCGATCATGAACATGTTCCGCACGAAGTAGAAGCTCGCGTTGTGGCGCATATACAGGTAGAGCAGCGCCAGCACCGTCACCGGTCCCTGTGCATTGACGTACAGCCAGCTCGAGAGCACGATCACGAGGTGGCTTCCCGAAGCCCACGCCTGGATCGAGGGCTCCACGAACAGATGCAGGGTGCGCTCCAGCCTGATCACGTCGTATGCGTGTGCGAACGCAGCGCCCGCGTCGCCCTCGGCCAGACCCCGCACAACGCGGTAGAGCACATACGCAAGACCGAACAGCGAGAGCTGGCGCAGCGCGTCCAACCATCCGTGCGGCAGCAGGCGTGCCTGCAGGGATCGGGCGCGGGCGACCATCTCAGAAGCCTAGACGAATGCTCAGGTGCAGCGTGGCCCGTGGCTGAAGACGCGCGTGAGCGAGAAGGCGATCACAACCCGCACGCTACCCGGCGTGCGAGCCTCTACGCGCGTCCAGTCCCCGGGCGCTCGCGAAACGCATCCGCTGCCGCTCGCAAGCTTCCAGTACGGGGTGAAATGGATGCGCACCAGCGACGTGCCCGCGCTGGTGGCCAGGAGCGTGAAGGAGTCCGTGCCCACGCTGCGCAGAACCGCCGGGCCTTCCAGCAGTGGCCGCGGCTCGCGAACTGCGAACAGCCGCCAGTGGCGCGAATGCCACACTTCCCGAAGGTACGCCGGCGCGCGTCCTGCGCCCCCTGGGAGCTGGCCGCGCAGCAGCCGCGCCTCGCCTCGCGCGGAGTAGTCAAGCCGCGCGTCGGGCAGCGCCACATAGGAGACCGCCTCTTCGCCCAGCCACGCGCGGTAGCGCGCCGCGCTCAGCGATCCCGAGTAGAAGAGCCCGTCGCGGTAAACGTCCAGCTGGCGCTCCCAGCCGCGCGCCAGCATCACCGCGGGAGCCACCCAGCGCGCCTCGAAGTGATCCACCACCGGCACCACCTCGATCCGCGCCGGCCTGGCCCCGTAGCCCACCCCGAGCGCACGCAGCTCGCCGAGCAGCGGCGCGTAGTAGGAGGCGCCCGAGGCCGGCCCGGAGATCGCGGCGCTGAAGTCCGTCAGCGGCGCGTTCGCCTGCCAGTAGAACAGCAGCGGCGAGGCCGCCAGCAGCAGGCGCGGCCTGCGACCGATCGTCGACCCCGCCAGCAGCATCAGCGCGATCACCGGGGCGCCCATCAGGGCGCCGAGACGGTCCGCGTTGCCCCCCACGGCGGTCGGCAGCAGGTATGAGCCGGAGAGCGCCGCAGCGTAGAGCAGCGCGCCCGCCCGCAGCGTCCGCTGCTCGCGCGGGATCAGCAGCGCGATCCCCAGCACCGCGGCCAGCGCGGGGTAGAAAGCCGAGGCGGCAAACGGCTGGTTTCCGCCTTCCGGGAACGCCAGCGCGAGCAGCCCGATGGGCGCGAGCGCTGCCACCAGCAGCGCCGCCGCCCACGCGCGGCGGGTGCCGGTCAGCGCCCACACCACGTAGGCCAGCGCCAGGAACGCCCCGTCCACCGGGCTGGCCACGGCGGCGAGCACGGTCAGGAGCAGCGCGGTGCGCATGCGCCCGCGAACCAGCACCGCCAGCGCGCCCATCGCGATCGCTAGGCCGAGGTCGAAGGGCACGCGATTGGACAGCAGCGCAACCGATGTTCCCGCCGCGAACCAGGCCTCCGCGCCGCGGGCCGCGGCGCGCGGGAAGCGCCCGGCGATGAGCGCCCCGAACAGCGCCGTGGCCGCGATCATCGCTATCGCCGCCAGCAGATGCAGCCCCACCAGCGCGCCCAGCGCCGGGGCGAGCAGCGAGTAGGCCGGGAGGTGATGACCGCCGTACCAGGAGTTGTCCCACAGCGTGAAGCCGACCCTCGAGAAGAGGTTGCTGCGGTAGCTGGCAGCCGCCAGGTCCGCGCTGGGCGGGGCCGCGATCAGGTAGACCGTGGCGAGCGCCGCGGTGATCGTCCATCCGGGCGGCAGGCGATCGGCGATCCGCGTCCTGTGCGCCGGATCGCTCACGCGGCGCTCAGGAAGTCCACCACCCGGTCGATCAGCTCCGGGCGGTCGAGCCACGGCCAGTGGCCCGCATCCGCGAGCTCCAGCAGCTCAGCACCGCCGCCAAGCGCCTGAGCGTACTCCCGCCCGAAGCGCGCGGGGATGTAGGGGTCCCTCATTCCCCACGCCACAAGCGCCGGCATCCGCAGCTGGCCAAGCCGCGCGCCGGCGGCCTCCAGCGCCGCCGGCGGAGAGCTCCGGTAGAGGCGCAGGATCGCCCGCCGGGTGCCCTCGTCCAGGTGCTCGTACACGCTCGCCAGCCACTGCTCGGGCATCGGCCCCGGGGTGACGTTGGACTCGCGCGTCAGCAGCCTCAGCACAGGGCGGCCCGTCGCGCGCATCGCCAGCTCCCCCACGCGCGGCGTGCGCCACAGGCGCGCGATGCGGTGCCAGCGGTAGCCGGGCAGGAGGGGGACGCTGTTGATTATCACCAGGCGCCCCACGCGCTCGGGGTGGCGCTGCGCGAAGGCCAGGCCGACGGCGCCCCAGTCGTGGACCACCAGGTTCACACGCTCAGCTTCGATCTCCGCCAGGAACCGCTCGATGAAGACCTCGTACTCGGAGATCGTGTAGGCGAGCCACGCGGGCTTGCCGGATCTACCGAAGCCGGGAAGGTCGACAGCCACGCCGCCGCCGCGCTCCAGGAACGCGAGCCACTCCACGGAGCTGCTCGGCACCCCGTGCAGGTAGAGGTTGACGGCGCGCGGCGCCAGATCCCCGTCTCCGCTCACGCCCTGCGCATGCGGCGCGGGGGCGCTGCGCCAGAAGACGCTGACGCCGCCGACCTTCGCCGTGTGGTCGCTGCACCTGGACACCGCGCGAGGATATAGCCGGCGCGCGCGGCGGCTACGGTGGGGCGATGGCGCCCACGGCCTGGCGGCCCCCATCCCGCGCCCGCGTGCGGCGCATCTCCGGGCGCCTGCGCGAGGTCTACGGCGTACCCGTCACCGAGCCGCACCGCATGCCGCTGGAGGAGCTGATCCTGACGGTGCTCTCGCAGTCCACCAACGATCGCAACCGCGATGTCGCCTACCTGCGCCTGCGCGAGCGCCTGCCCTCGTGGGAGCAGGTGCGCGACGCCCCGCTCGCGCTGGTCGAGGAGGCGATCCGCCCCGGCGGCATCTCCAAGGTCAAGTCCGCGCGCATCCAGGCGATCCTGCGGCGCATATCCGACGATCGCCACGGCGCAGAGGGGGAGCAGCGCGGGGCCTCGCCGCGCCGCCACGCCGGTGCGCGCGGATCGCTGGAGCTCGACTGGCTCGAGCGCGTGCCGCTCCTGGAGGCGCGCGGGTACCTCTGCTCGCTGCCCGGCGTGGGCCGCAAGACGGCCGCATGTGTGCTGCTGTTCGCCTACGGCCTGCACGACGTCCCCGTCGACACGCATGTTTCGCGAGTGGGCATGCGCCTCGGGCTGCTGCGCACAGGTGCCAGCTTCGAGGTTCTGCACGATCAGATGCTCGCCCTGACACCGCCCGGACAGGAGCTCGAGCTGCACGTCAACCTGTTGCGCCACGGCCGCCGCACGTGCCACGCGCGGCAACCCGCCTGCGCGGAGTGTGCGCTGGCGCGCTCGTGCCCCTCGCGCCGTAGGGGCTGAGCGTGCCCGCCCGCCGGGCTCAGCCGCGGGGGATCACGGCGAAGGCGATCACCGCGTAGTGCAGCGCCGCCGCCGCGATGACCAGCGCGTGAAAGACCTCGTGGTAGCCGAACACCTTCGGCGAGGGGTTGGGCCTCCCGCTGGCGTAGACGATCGCGCCGATCACGTACAGCAGCCCGCCCGCCGCAAGGCCCGCGGCGCCGAGCCAGCCGATCGCCGCCGGCAGTTCGCCGAATACCGCGGCGGTGACCAGGCCCAGCACCACGTAGACGCCCGCGAACAGCCACTTGGGCGCGTCGATCCACAGCAGCTTGAACACCACGCCTCCCAGCGCCCCAACCCACAGCACGATCAGGATCACGCCCGCCAGCGACCCCTTCAGCGCCAGCAGCGCAACCGGCGTGTACGTGCCTGCGATCAGCACGAAGATCATGGAGTGGTCAAGCCGCTTCATCCAGCGCCTGGCGCGCGGGCGCCAGGTGACCCTGTGATACAGCGCGCTGGTACCAAGCAGCGCGGAGACCGCGCACGCGTAGATCGCCGCCGCCAGCCGCGCGCGGCCATCGGAGGCCGCCAGTATCAGCGCAACGCCGCAGCCGAGCGAGACGAAGAACGCGTACTCGTGCGAGACGCCGCGCAGCCGCGGCTTCACCGGCGTCACGACGGGCAGGTTCATGCGCAGACGTTAGCGCTCGCGACACCCGCGCGCGCCTGGCGGCCCGGGGATTTCACAAGTTCCGCAGGGTGGTTGAATACAGGAGGAAATCTGCCATACTGAGACTCAGATTTATACAGCGGACTTCAAGGAGCATTTGAACATGGCCAAGACCATAGGCATCGACCTCGGCACGACCAACTCGTGCATGGCCGTGCTGGAGGGTGGCGAGCCGACCGTGATCGAGAACGCCGAGGGCGGGCGCACCACGCCTTCGGTGGTCGCGTTCACGGCCTCCGGCGAGCGCCTCGTCGGCACCGTCGCCAAGCGTCAGGCGGTAACCAACCCGCAGAACACCATCTTTTCGATCAAGCGCTTCATGGGCCGCAAGGAGGCCGAGGTGCGCGAGGAGGAGTCGATCGTCCCCTACAAGGTCGTCTCCGGGCCCAACGGCGACGCGCGCGTGGAGGCGGCCGGCGAGCAGCATTCCCCGCCCGAGATCTCCGCGATGATCCTGCAGAAGCTCAAGTCCGACGCCGAAGCCTACCTCGGCGAGGCGGTCGACTCGGCGGTGATCACGGTGCCGGCGTACTTCAACGACGACCAGCGCCAGGCCACCAAGGACGCCGGCAAGATCGCCGGGCTGGACGTCAAGCGCATCATCAACGAGCCCACCGCCGCGTCGCTGGCCTACGGCCTGGACAAGGAGAGCGACCAGACCATCCTGGTGTTCGACCTCGGCGGCGGCACCTTCGACGTGTCCGCCCTGGAGATCGGCGACGGCGTCTTCGAGGTGAAGTCCACGGCGGGCGACAACCACCTGGGCGGCGACAACTTCGACAAGGCCATCGTCGACTGGCTGGTGGCCGAGTTCAAGCGCTCGCAGGGCATCGACCTGTCCGCGGACCCGATGGCGCTGCAGCGTCTCTATGAGGCCGCCGAGAAGGCCAAGATCGAGCTCTCAACGACCCAGGAGACGCAGATCAACCTGCCGTTCATCACCGCCGACGCGTCCGGCCCCAAGCACCTCGACATGCGCCTCACGCGCGCCAAGCTCTCGGAGCTGACCTCCGAGCTGCTCGACCGTGTCGTCAAGCCCGTGCGCCAGGCGCTGGACGACGCCAAAGCCAAGGGCGTCAAGGAGATCGACCACGTGGTGCTGGTGGGAGGCATGACGCGCATGCCCGCCGTGCAGGAGAAGGTCAAGGAGCTCACCGGCAAGGAGCCGCACCGCGGCGTCAACCCGGACGAGGTCGTGGCCGTCGGCGCCGCCATCCAGGCGGGCGTGCTGGCGGGCGACGTCAAGGACGTGCTGCTGCTCGACGTCACGCCGCTGACACTGGGCATCGAGACCAAGGGCGGGGTGATGACCAAGCTGATCGAGCGCAACACCACAATCCCCACGCGCAAGGGCGAGGTGTTCTCGACGGCCGAGGACAATCAGCCGTCGGTGGAGATCCACGTGCTGCAGGGCGAGCGCGAGATGGCTCAGTACAACAAGTCGCTGGGCAAGTTCCAGCTGACGGGGATCCCGCCGGCCCCGCGAGGCATACCCCAGATCGAGGTTGCCTTCGACATCGACGCCAACGGCATCCTGAACGTGTCCGCCAAGGACCTGGGCACGGGCAAGGAGCAGAAGATCGAGATCAAGGCCGGCTCCGGGCTCTCGGACGAGGAAATCAAGAACATGGTCTCCGACGCCGAGTCCCACGCCGATGAGGACCGCAAGGCGCGCGAGCTGGCGGAGGCGCGCAACAACGCCGAGAACGCCGCCTACCAGGCCGAGCGCCAGCTGGCTGACCTCGGCGACCAGGTGGACGCGGATTCCAAGGCCAAGATCGAGGAGGCCATAAAGGCCGTGCGCGAGGTGCTCGAGTCCGAGGACCCGGCGGAGATCAACGCGCGCGCGGAGGCGCTGCAGACAGCGTTCCATTCGGTCTCCGAGGCCATGTACCAGCGTGCCCAGGAGGAGGCCGCCTCCACCAACGGCGCGTCTGAGAACGGCTCCTCCACGGATGCCTCCGAGGATGAGGACGTGGTGGATGCCGAGGTCGTCGAAGAGCCCAAGGCCTGAGCCCGATGGCCGACCAGGAGCAGACAGAGCACCGCCACCCGGCGGGGGCGCCCGCCCCCGCCGGCACGGGCGAGAGCGCCGGCGGGGGCCCGGCCGCCGCAGCGGGCGACTCCGCACCCGCGGGCGCAGGGACGCCTGCGGGGAGCGCGCCGGCCGCCGAGGCGGGCAGCCCGGACTCACTGAACGGTGCGTCCGTGGTGCACGGCGCGGGCGGGCACGAGCCCGGCGGCGAGGACGCTCAGGCGCTCGAGGGCGACGTGGATGAGCTGATCGCGGTGGCCGCCCAGCGCGATGACTACCTGGCGCTCGCCCAGCGCACGCAGGCGGACTTCGAGAACTACCGCAAGCGCGTCGCGCGCGAGGCGGCCGCCGCCCAGGAGCGCGGCATCGCAAGCCTCGCCAGGGAGCTGCTGCCGGCGCTCGACAACCTCGACCGCGCGATCGCGGCCGCCGCGGAGGAGGACCCGCTGCTCGAGGGCGTGCGGCTCGTGCGCTCCGAGCTGGCAGCGGGCCTGGCGCGCACGGGAATCGAGTCCTACTCGCCGCTCGGCGAGGTCTTCGATCCCTCGCTGCACGAGGCGGTTGCCACCTCCGGCGATCATGCCGGCGCGCAGAGCGGGTCGGTGGTCGAGGTCTACCAGGCCGGCTATCGCCTGCGGGACAGCGTGATCCGTCCCGCGCGCGTGGTCGTGGCCGCCTGAGGCGAGGTGAGCGATGGCATCGCGCCCGGACTACTACAAGACGCTTGAAGTCGACAGCAAGGCCTCGCCCGAGGAGGTCAAGAAGTCCTACCGCAAGCTGGCGCGCCGCTATCACCCTGACCGCAACCCGGACGACAAGAGCGCGGAGGCCCGCTTCAAGGAGATCTCCCAGGCCTATGACGTGATCGGCGATCCGGAGAAGCGCAAGCAGTACGACAGCGGCAGCGGGCCGTTCGCCACGGGCGCCGGGCCCGGCGGCGGCTTTGGGGGCTTCGGCAACTTCGACTTCGACGGCGCCTCGATGGGCGACATCCTCTCCAACCTGTTCAGCGGCTCCGCCAGCGGGCGCAGGGTGCGCACCAAGCCGCGCGCCGAGCGCGGACCGGACCTCGAGGCGCAGGTGTCCATCACCTTCGACCAGGCGCTCACCGGCGCCCAGGTCCCGCTGCAGGTGCCCATGCGCGCCACCTGCCCCACCTGCCGCGGCACCGGCGCCAAGCCCGGCACGACGCCCAAGGTGTGCCCTCGCTGCGAGGGCCGCGGCATCGAGACGCAGGGGCAGGGTATGTTCTCGATCTCCCAGCCCTGCTCGCTGTGCGGCGGCGCGGGCACGGTGATCGAGGACCCGTGCCCCACCTGCGGCGGCGCCGGTGCGATCCGCACCGTCAAGAAGCTGCGCGTCAACATCCCAGCGGGCGTGCGCGAGGGCAGCCGCATCCGGCTCGCCGGCAAGGGCGAGCCCGGCCGCCACGACGGCCCCGCCGGCGACCTCTACCTGACCACGCACGTCTCGCCCTCGCCCCTGTTCAGGCGCAAGGGGGAGAACCTCGAGGTGGAGGTGCCGCTCAGCATCCCCGAGGCGATGAGGGGCGCCGAGGTGAAGGTGCCCACGCTGAACGGCACCAAGACGCTGCGCGTGCGCCCCGGCACGGTGCACGGCACCGTCCAGCGGCTGCGCGGCGAGGGCCCGCCCAAGCTGGGCAGCAACCCGCCCGAGAAAGGCGACATCCACTACCGCTTCGTGATCGACGTGCCGGACCACCTGAGCAAGGAGCAGGAAGCGGCAATGGACGCGTTCTCCGAGACGCTAGGCGAGGACCCGCGGGCGGGTCTGTTCGGCAACGGCTCCGACGGAGCCGCCAAGGCGGGTGGCTCGGAGTGACCGGGCGCCTGAGCAGCCACGGGCCCGGCGAGATGCCCGAGCGCAGGAGCGCGATCCCTCGTGTCACGCGCGTGGAGGTGGAGACCGATCGCGGCGTGTTCATGATCTCGGTTGCGGCGCAGCTGGCCAACATGCACCCGCAGACGCTGCGCATGTACGAGGCGCGCGGGCTGATCGAGCCCCAGCGCTCCCCCAAGGGCACGCGCCTGTACTCGCAGGAGGACGTCGAGAAGCTCCGCCGCATCCAGGAGATGACCGCCGATCTGGGGCTGAACCTCGCGGGGGTGGAGCGTGTGCTGCGCCTGGAGGAGGAGATCGCCGGCATGCAGGAGCGCATCGAGCAGATCGAGCTCGAAGCCCTGCAGGCCCAGGTGCGCCTGGCCGAGGAGATCGAGCGCGTCAGGCGCTCCTTCCGCGCGGAGCTGACGGTGCCATATCGCGGGCCAACCGATCTGGTGCGCGCCGCCGACGCTCGCTCCCCGTTCGGGAGCCCCAGGAAAAGGATCCAGTGATGCAGGCCGACCGTTTCACGATCAAGTCCCAGGAGGCCATCGCGGCCGCTGCCCGGCTGGCCCAGGAGGCGGCCAACCCGCAGGTGGTGCCCGAGCACCTGATCAAGGTGCTGCTCGGCGACGGCGCGGTGGCCGCGGACTCGCCCGGCGGCGTCGTGCCGGGCGTGCTGGGGAAGCTGGGCGTCGATGTGCGGGCGCTGGGCGAGGAGATCGACTCCGCGCTGGCGGCGCTTCCCAGGTTCAGCTCCGCGGTGCCCGGCGAGGGAACGCAACCCTCGAGCGAGTTCTCCGGCGTGCTGCGTGCCGCCGAGAAGGAGGCCCGCGACCTGGGCGACGAGTATGTCTCCACCGAGCACCTGCTGCTGGCGCTGGCGCTGGGCAGGGGCACGCCCGGCGAGCAGCTGCGATCGCACGGCGCCGGGCACGAGGAGATCCTGCGCGCGCTCCGTGAGGTGCGCGGATCGAGCCGTGTCACCGACCAGAGTCCCGAGGAGAAGTACCAGGCGCTGGAGCGGTTCGGCACCGATCTCACCGACGCCGCCGAGCAGGGCGAGCTCGATCCGGTGATCGGGCGCGACGAGGAGATCCGCCGCGTGATCCAGGTGCTCTCGCGCAGGAGGAAGAACAACCCGGTGCTGATCGGCGAGCCGGGTGTCGGCAAGACGGCGATCGTCGAGGGGCTGGCCCAGCGCATCGTCTCCGGCGACGTGCCCGAGTCGCTGCGCGAACGGCGTGTGATCTCGCTGGACATCGGCGCCCTGATCGCCGGGGCCAAGTACCGGGGCGAGTTCGAGGATCGTCTGAAGTCGGTGCTGGGCGAGGTCTCAGACGCACAGGGCGCGGTCATCCTGTTCCTCGACGAGCTTCACACCATCGTCGGCGCCGGAGCCGGTGAAGGCGCCGTGGATGCGGCCAACCTCCTCAAGCCGATGCTCGCGCGCGGCGAACTGCGCTGCGTGGGCGCCACCACGCTCGACGAGTACCGCAAGCACATCGAGAAGGACGCGGCGCTGGAGCGGCGCTTCCAGCCGGTGATGGTGGGCGAGCCCTCGGTGGCAGACACGATCGCGATCCTGCGTGGGCTGAAGGAGCGCTACGAGGTCCATCACGGCGTGCGCATCCAGGACAACGCGCTGATCGCCGCCGCCACGCTGTCCGACCGCTACATCGCCGATCGATTCCTGCCCGACAAGGCGATCGACCTGATCGACGAGTCCGCCTCGCGGCTGCGCATCGAGATCGACTCGCTGCCCACGGAGATCGATGAGGTGGACCGTCGTGTGATGCAGCTGGAGATCGAGCTGACATCGCTGCGCAAGGAGACCGACGCCGCCTCCGCGGAGCGCACCGGGGCGATCGAGCGCGAGCTGGCAGAGCTGCAGGAGCGCTCGGCGGCGATGAAGGCCCAGTGGCAGAGCGAGAAGCAGGCCATCCAGGGTGTGCGCGAGCTGAAGGCCAGGCTCGAGGAGGCGCGCCAGGAGGCCGAGCGCGCCGAGCGCGAGGCCGACCTGCAGCGTGCCGCGGAGCTGCGCTACGGCGAGATCCCCGAGCTCGAGAAGAAGCTCGCTGCGCACGAGTCCGCCGAACGCGAGGGCGCCGACGGAGCTGCGCACCCGGTGTTCCTGAAGGAGGAGGTGGACGCCGACGACGTGGCCGAGGTGGTGGCCCGCTGGACCGGGATCCCGGTCACGCGACTGCTCGAGGGCGAGACGCAGAAGCTGATTCACATGGAGGACCGCCTGCACGAACGGGTGGTCGGACAGGACGAGGCCATCGAGGCCGTCGCCACGGCGCTGCGGCGCTCCCGCGCCGGACTGCAGGACCCCGACCGGCCGATCGGCTCCTTCCTGTTCCTCGGCCCCACCGGCGTGGGCAAGACCGAGCTCGCGCGCGCGCTGGCGGAGTTCATGTTCGACTCACAGGAGGCCATGATCCGCATCGACATGTCCGAGTACATGGAGAAGCACTCCGTTTCGCGGCTCGTGGGCGCTCCTCCCGGATACGTGGGCTATGAAGAGGGCGGCCAGCTGACCGAGGCGGTGCGCCGGCGCCCCTACTCGGTAGTGCTGCTCGACGAGATCGAGAAGGCGCACCCCGACGTGTTCAACACGCTGCTGCAGGTCATGGACGACGGTCGTCTCACCGACGGGCAGGGACGCACCGTGGACTTCAAGAACACCGTGCTGATCATGACCTCCAACATCCCCGTGCCCGCCGGCGTCGGGGACACCGAGACGCGCGCCGCGCTGCTGGAGCACTTCAAGCCCGAGTTCATCAACCGCCTCGATGACATCGTGCGCTTCGACCCGCTGTCGCGCGAGCAGCTCTCGGAGATCGTAGAGCTGCAGGTCGCCCGCGTGATCGAGCGCGTCGCTCAGCGAGGCGTCGCAATCATGCTCACCGACGACGCGAGGACGCTGCTGGGCAACCTCGGCTATGACCCCGCCTACGGCGCCAGGCCGTTGCGGCGCGTGATCCAGAAGCAGCTCGTCGACAGGCTCGCGCTCGCGCTGCTCGCCGGCGAGATCCGCAGCGGCGACAGCGTCACGGTGGACGCCGGAGAGGGCCAGCTGAGGCTGGAGGTCAGCAGCCCTGAGGCGGTGGCCGCGGGCTGAGGCCGGGGCCGGCGGAGCAGAGGCGCTCCCCCGGCCCCGCGCGGCGGCTATTCGGCGGTCACGGTCCAAGTCCCCGCTTCGTAGCTGTCGGAGTGATTGGTCGGCCACTCCAGGTCGAATCCGACGGCACTGGCGCCTTGGGTGAACGATCCGCCCGCGTAGTTGAAAACCTCGGGTTCGCCCACGTCGAACCCGAAGGCGCCGTAGATGCATAGGTATCCAGGATCGGCTCTGCCTGGACCGCTGCAGTGGGGCTTCGCGCTCCCACCTTTTTCGGTGTAGATCACGTGACCTGACGGGATGACCGCCGGCAGGGCGATCGGGAACGTGACCGACTAGTCCAGATACCCGGATACTTCCGGATTGTTGGTGCGCAAGTCGTATTCACCGCTCTCGGAGGCGCCGGCCGGCAAGGGGCCGAGTCCCGACTGGCCCGGTTCGCCCTTGGCGCCGGGCGTGCCTGGCGCGCCGCTTGCGCCTGCCGCGCCTGCTGCGCCGGGCGCGCCGGTTGCGCCGCGCGGGCCGCTATTGCCCCTGAGCTTCCTGAGCACCCTCGGGTTGATCTGCTTGGTCGAGTTGATCAGGTAGTGGCTCGCCGCCAGGGCTCCGCCGCTCATCGAGAAGACAAGCGCGAGCGTGGCGGCGACGTTGGCGTAGGTGAGGCGCTTCCGCACGATTCCTCCTGGTTTGAGAGTTGGGCTGAGGACACCCTACGTTTGAGCCCGGCGGTTGATCTGGAGCCTCGACGCACGTCGGCCGGCCAGGGCGCCACCGGCAGGCTCCTGACCCGCGAGGACTGTGCTTGCAGGCGGGCCGACCTGCGGGCCCGCCGATCGTGTAAAACCACCGCACCCAGGCTGACCGCGACGAGACACCGGAGGAGCCGCCACCATGCCCCACCCAACGGGATCACTGGGAAGCCCTTGACATCGGGGCTTGTGGTCAACACGGCATTGGGCGCCGCTGGGAACGTGATCGGTGGTGCTGCCTTCCCGACCAAGGGCATGCTGCCGCAAAACCTGAGCAACTTGTGGGATCCGGGGATCAACACCCTCCGGCTATATGGGCAGGCGGGTCTCGCTGGGCTTGTGGGCGCATTCGGCGCGGCGGCTCAGGCCACGCCTGCGTACGCGGACAGGTTCTGCGGCGGCCTGTGAACGCCAATCCGGAGACTGGCGTGGTCGGCCGGCAGCAGCGCTACTACGAGATGCCGGCCGCCATTGCCGGCGTCGTCGTCTGGGGTGCCGTGGCTGCGTCGGAGGGTGCGGTTGTTGGCCTCAAGTACGTGTGGATCCTCGCGCTGGGCGTCTGGCTTGGCATGTTCTGCGTGTTGATGAGGGTTCGCGTCCGGGGCTCGACGTTCAGTGTCCGGGGTTCGACTTTCATCTTCGCGCTGATGTGGCGCACGGTGGACCTTGGATCACTCGCGAGCATCGGATGGAAGCGAACGGGCGGTGCGGCGAGCCGGGGGACGATCTTCGTCCGGGACCGCAGCGGTCATTTGGTGCGAGTTCCGGTCGGCCGGATCGACAACATCGACGTCTGGGGCCGAGCGCTGCTCGATGCCGCCTCCGCCAGTCACGCAGAGGTGGATCCTAAGGCTCGTCATCTGCTGGAAGGCGCGGGCGCTCCGACGACTAGACGCCAGACCTCGTGAGGAGCAGCCCGGCGGCGCGGGTAGCGCCGGCGGGCTGCGTCTTGATTCAGTAGAGAAAATTGGAACCAGGGCGGGCGCGCATACAACGTACTCGGTCAACTCA
>Ga0182012_10002346_pt1 | contig 20445 bp, 18 predicted proteins | sample 612S2SmetaG_FD_120486 | JGI IMG/M metagenome (GOLD analysis project Ga0182012, IMG submission 120486) | Permafrost microbial communities from Stordalen Mire, Sweden - 612S2S metaG | ecosystem: Environmental > Terrestrial > Soil > Wetlands > Permafrost | place: Sweden: Stordalen | collected...
ACGCCGAACACAAGGCCGTGATGCGCGCAGGCGCTTTGGGTCGAGTGGTTGCCGAAACAGGCACGGCGACGTCCGTATCCGATGATGCGGAACTCATCCTCCTGCCGCCGGGCAATCACGCTGGAAAAGGCGGCGCGCAAGGCCAGGTGGACCGGATGACGGCCCGCGGTCACGTCGTGGTCACATCGGAAAGCCGACGTGGAACAGGGGAGCAATTGGTTTATACCAGCGAAAACGGCGAATATGTTCTTACCGGAACCGCTGCCGCCCCTCCCAAAATGACAGATCCGGTACGGGGAACCGTGACCGGAGAAGCCCTCATCTTCCATAGCTTCGACGACAGCGTCAGCGCCGAAGGCGGCCCAGGCAAGACCACAACGGACACCACGGCGCCAAAATGAGGGCGCCAAATTGAGCGAGCCACGATGACGGAGAAGGAAAGCTGAAGGTAAATGGAAACTCTGTTCGCTGAAGGAATCGGGAAATCCTACAAGGGCCGCCAGGTGGTTCGCGGAGTCGACCTCAAAATCTCCCGCGGCGAGGTGGTCGGCCTGCTTGGCCCCAACGGCGCCGGCAAAACCACCAGCTTCTACATGATCGTCGGACTCGTTGCCCCCGAGACCGGCCGCGTCATGGTCGATGCCACTGACATCACCCGCGTCCCCATGTATCTGCGCGCCCGCAACTTCGGCATCAGCTACCTGCCGCAGGAGCCGTCGGTCTTCCGCAAGCTCACTGTCGAGGAAAACATCCTTGCCGTGCTCGAAGCCCAGCCGCTGGGCAACCGCGAGAGGCGCTCCCGGACCGAGCGCCTGATCCATCAGCTCAACCTCGGCCACATCCGCACCACCCGCGGCTATGCGCTGTCCGGTGGCGAACGCCGCCGCGTCGAGATTGCCCGCTGTCTTTGCATCCAGCCCAGCTTTATCCTCCTCGACGAACCCTTCAGCGGCATCGATCCCATTGCCGTGCTCGAGTTGCAAAAGATCATCTTCGACCTCAAGGCCAGCGGCATCGGCATTCTGATCACCGACCACAACGTCCGCGAGACCCTCAGCGTCACCGACCGCGCCTACATCATCGCCGAGGGGCGCATCTTCCGCGCCGGAACCCCGCACGAGCTGGGTAACGATGTCGATGTCCGCCGCGTCTACCTCGGCGAGGGTTTCTCGCTGGGCTGATCCGCGCAGGCATTCCACGGCGCCACCACGATAGGGCCGTATCCGGGATTCGACCCTGTCAATCCCCCGCTTCGTCTTACCAACTCGTGGGATTCCCAACCGGGATTCCCGAATTGATAATGGACCAGACCGGGAATCATGTCCCGAAATGAGTCAATTTCGCCGTGAGTCCTTTGCGATTACACTTACACTGAGTCCATTCGGGAAACGAGCCTCCATCTATGCCGCTGTTGCAACCAAGATTGAACCTGAAAGTCGCGCAACGACAGATCCTCACTCCGGGCCTGATGCAGATGGTGAGCGTTCTTGCACTGAATAAGGTGGAATTGAAGGAGATGATCGATGCCGAGATGGTGGAAAATCCCGTCCTGGAGGAGATCGATGAATCCGTTCCGATGTTGGATGAGGTCGCCGGCCGCGAGGAGCAACTGGAACGAGGTGTGGAGCAAACCGCGGCTCCGCCTAAGGACGTCTTCACCGAGATCGACTTCGGCTCGTACTTCCAGGATTATCTCGACCCCGGCTACCGTACACAGCCGGAGTTTGACGACAACGAGAAGCCCTCGTTTGAAAATTTTCTCTCCCAACCTACCACTTTGTCCGATCACCTGGCGTGGCAGTTGGGAGCTCTGACCCTCGAATTCAGCCTCCATGAGGCGGTCGAGTTCGTAATCGGTAACTTGGACGAAGGCGGCTACGTTGCCGCCAGCGACGAAGAGCTCGCCGCGGCCTTCATCCACTCTCCCGGAATCACCCTCCCTGACGACCCCTCCACAGAGAATGGCGCCCACAAAATCGATCCCATCGAAGCGGAGGGTCTGGAAAAAGGAACCCTCGAAAAGGATTCCGGCAGCAACCTCCCCACACCGAACGGCCACAGCCCGCAACTCCCGGCCGCCCTTGACCTGATCCGCCGCGCCATTGACCTGGTTCAGCATCTCGATCCCGCTGGAGTTGGCGCCCGCGATCTGCGCGAGTGTCTGCTGATCCAGATCGCCGCCCAGCAACATGAGTTCAACCAGGTGTATGCCCGCCAGGCCTCCGATCCGGAGGAAGACCCGCACGGCGGTTTTCGAGCCGAGGCCGAGGCCCAGTTGGACCAGCGCCGCCGCTCCATGGAGGTGGCGGCGCTGATTGTCGACACGCACCTTCAGTTGCTGCTGAAACGCGATGTGAAAGATCTGGCCCGCGCGGCCCACGTGACACCCGAGGAGGCGCAGGCCGGCGTCGAATTCATTCGCACCCTCGATCCCCACCCCGGCCGCCTTTACAACCGCGAGCAAACCCGCCTCATCGAGCCCGATGTCGTCTTCGTCAAGCGTGGAGCGGAATGGGCCGTCTCCATGAACGAGGAAGATCTGCCCAGCCTCCGTCTCAGCCGGCGCTACCGGCACATGCTGGTCGCCGAAGGCACCGACAAAGAGGTCAAGGACTACGTGAAGGAGCGCTTCCGCTCCGCAATCCAGCTCATGCGCAACATCGCCCAGCGCAAAAGCACCATTCTGCGCACCTGTGAAGTGATTGTCCGCCGCCAGCAGGACTTTCTCGAGTTGGGAGTCGAGGGCCTCCGTCCCATGATGATCAAGGAAGTCGCCGAAGAGATCGGAGTTCACCCCTCTACGATCAGCCGCGCTGTGGCCAACAAGTATGCGCACACCCCGCAGGGCGTCATCGAGCTGCGCTTCTTCTTCTCCGAGGGCTCCAATGGCCCCGAGGGCGCGGACACGACGCTGCTGGTGCTCAAACGCAAGGTCAAAAAGTTGATCGAGGATGAAGATGCCAGCCATCCGCTCACCGATGACCAACTCGCCGCCATGCTCCAGGCGCAGGGCATCCAGCTCACAAGGCGCACCGTAGCCAAGTACCGGGAAGACATGAATATCCCCTCAACCCACCAGCGCCGACGGCGAAATGGGTGAAAGACAGTCGTGAGTTTTAAGTTGTCAGTTTTCAGCAGCCAGCTGTCGATGGGCGAAAACCCGCTCAGACCACGATTCACCCAGGCTTTGTAACAAGGGCACGGCTTCAGCCGGGCCGCAAAACTCCTACAAAAAGAGCTCGGGCTTTAACCCCTGAGAACTGACAACCTAAAACTGACAAGTGTCTATTCTGGAGGGTGCCCACAATGTAGTTTGGAAGGAACATCGGGACATTGCCACCAGTCCGCCTGGGCAGCTGCTCGCCTATCCGTCAGTAGCCGACCGATTACTACCGAGCCGCCTGTGACTCAGGCGAATGTTTCCGGTCTCTCCCCGAACCTGCAAGGACGGAAAGAAAAAAATGTCAAAACTGGTTTACAATGGCGAAGAAAACAAGAAACAAAGTCTCCGCTAAAGCGGGGACGCCGAGCAGGATGAGCCCGAGAGAGATAAACCCGCAGCCCCAACCCGAGCTTCTCTCGGTGGCGCTCGCCTTGCTAGGTCATGAGCCTGATCTGTCGCCGGGCGAAGCTGCCGCCGTTGCCGGAATCAAACCTTGCACTGACAACGCGCTAGTCGAGCGATTTCGGATCGCCATCGCTAAGGGCAACGACCCCCTCGGTGACTGCTTCTGCAAATTGCGTAACGCTGTGGACCGGCGACGGCATGGCCAGACCTTTACGCCGACAGGGATCGTAAGTGCGATGATCCGGAAGGCGCAAGCTGAGGTCGAGAAAGGCGGTGCATTTGCCCAAGTAGTAGATGGCGGTGCGGGTACCGGGCGTTTTGCCCTCGCGGCTGGTCGTGCTTTCCGGAAAGCTGACATCGTAGCAATCGAGCCGGATCCAGTGTGCGCTGTCCTTCTGCGCGCCAACCTTGCCGTTGCCGGCATGGCTGATCGAGTTACCATCCTAGTGAGCGACTTCCGTGACGTAAAACTCCCCCCTGCAGGTCGCCGGCTCTTTATAGGCAATCCCCCTTATGTGAGACATCACGATATCGAGGAACATTGGAAGAAGTGGTACGCAGCTACTATGCGGACACTTGGGGCAGACAAGGTCAGCAAGTTGGCTGGCCTGCATCTGTACTTCTTTGCGAGGGTAGGCGAAGTCGCGAAGCCTGGCGACGTTGGGGTGTTTGTAACGGCCGCCGAATGGATTGACACTAACTATGGTGCGGCACTACGTGCTTCCCTCTGCGCACGGCTGGGCGGCGTTTCCGTGCAGGTGGTGGATGCTAAGGCAGAGCCCTTTCCCGGCGTTATGACTACCGCTGCAATTACCGTTTTCCATCCTCATCAAGCTCCAAAAGTAATCAAGCTTCAAGCCGTTGCGAATGTCAGCGAACTGGACACACTGGCGGGAGGGGTGATTCGGCCCGCGACCGACCTTGCTTCCGCAAAGAAATGGCACCCTCGCTTCTTTTCCCCAGCCACGATACATGTTCTGAATGCACCGCGGAGCGGCACGCGTGTGGGCTCTCTGTTTCGTGTTTCGCGAGGGCAGGTTACGGGGGCTAATCACATTTGGATCGCAGGGGAAAAAGCTGCGAACTTGCCAGCCCGGTTTCTCTTCCCATGTGTCACAGGGGCCAACGAGTTATTTGCGGCAAGTGAGGATGGGGGTCAACTTAAGCACCTCGATCACCTGAGGCGAGTAGTGAACCTTCCCCGCGACCTCGATACCCTTAGCCGCTGGGAACGCCCCGCAGTCGACGCCTTCCTCACATGGGCCGAACAAGAAGGCGGCAACAGAGGGTACATTGCCACGCACCGTAGCCCGTGGTGGGCAATTCGTCTTTTGCCTGCCGCGCCGATTGTCTGCACCTATATGGCGCGCCGACCACCCGTGTTCATCCGCAACATCGCTGGTGCCTGTTTGCTGAATATCGCCCACGGATTGTACCCTCGTGTGTCAATGTCCGATATCGACTTGGATAACGCGTGTTTAGCTCTCAACAAAGCATCCAGCCTCAATGACGGCCGGGTCTACGCTGGTGGGCTGACTAAATTCGAACCCGGCGCAGTTGAGGACATGTTCATTGACTGGACTTCCTTTACTTGGCTGGAGACCGCAGTATGAGCAAAGGCTGGCCAAAAGGGGCTCGATTCTGGGAGAAGCACGAAATTGTTGCTGACGCCCAAGCCGCTCGCGAGCAATTCCGTCAACGTCGCTTTGGCGAGCCCATGGAGAAGTATCTTGCCGCCTTCGTCGAGCTTGAGCGCGCAAATCAGCAGGTAATTGGTAGTTTGAATGCCCTGGTTGGCGATCCAGTCAATCCTTCGCTGATCGCGAACTGCGTCAGGGATCAGAACCTTTGCACGGCACTCCGATATCTGGGCGCGCCACCAATCTCTGCTGATGACCTGGAGACTCTTACGGGTGCCACGCTCGCGTGGACCTTGATTGAGAAAGATGTAGAACGAGCAATCGCTATCAGGGACGTGATCCGCCAGATTCTCGATCCGAAGCGTTTTCCTTGGATATATGAGAATCGCGCACCCACTTCGACGGAGCGGAAAGCGGCCATTCTGGCCTCCACCGTTGCGGCAAGTTCGCAGCGCCTGCAGACCAGTCGACGCACGGACGATGGTAAAGCCACAGAGGAGGCTGTGCGCGGAGTTCTGATCGGAATGGGAATGACGCCCGTTCCGCTTCGCCGCATCGCAAACCCCATGGTCGATGTCCTGGATATTGGTCATTTCTCTGCCGGTCCGTGCGTGCTTGGGGAGGACGAGGCAGATGTGGTCATCCGCCTATACGACGGGCGCATAATGGCACTTGAATGCAAGGCGTCTAATTCGGAAATCAATAGCAGGAAGCGGATCAACAAAGAGATTGGCCAAAATGCTCAAAACTGGGTCGGACGGTTTGGATCAGACTTGATAGTCCCTGCGGGGGCAATTCAAGGAGTGTTCAAGGCGAGTTATATCCAGGCCGCACAAGAAATCCCAGTAGTGTTCTATTGGGCACATCGCATCAGCGACCTCAGGGATTTTATTTCTTCCACGAAGAACAGTTAAGAAATAGAAGAGATTAGAAATGGGGGTTCACTCCAATACCCATTCCCTAGCGGTTGTGCACGTTTCGAACCAGAGACCTCGGACACTGAGACCAACCGCGATTCCCGACCTGCGCCGCCCACAAACGCGTTGTCAATCCCCATCTCCAACCACCCTCAACCCATCCCCTTTGCCATCAACTCCTCCACGCCATCGATAAAGCCTCCCCCCACGCCAACCGGACAGTTGGCCACCGAAAACTGACAACTGGCGACCGATGGCATTACAATCCGAAGTTCCCACCCAGGATTTTGGTGGGACGTACAAGAAGCGGAGGCTGACCATGGAAGTGGAGTTCACCGCCCGGCAAGTGAAGATCTCCAAGGCGCTGCGCACGCAGGCCGAAGAGGGTATGGAACGCATCGCCCGCATCCTGGGCAAAACCGCGCACGCCAGCATCACATTCAGCACTCAGCGCCACCTGCAGATCGTCGAATTGACCGTCCAGGCCCGCGCGCAAAAGATCGCCGCCACAGGCAAAGCCGACACCCTCGATGCCGCCCTGCGCGTGGCCATCGATCACGCTGAAAATCAGGCCCGCCGCTACCGCGACCGCCGTCTCGAAGGCAAGCGCCTGCCCAAAGGCGAAAAAGTGCTCACCGCGCCCCCGGTTTCCCGGCCCAAGACGCGCCCCACCCAATCCGATCCCACCGCCGAAGGCGAGAAACCGGCAAAAGCCAAGCCGCGCGCCTCCATCGCGGTACACTCGTTTCCCTCCCGCGCCACGGTGGTCGAGCCGCACATCCTCAAAAGCGCCGAGGCCATTGTCCTTCGCGCCATGACCATCGAAGAGGCGGTCAAGGAAGCCGAGTTTCGCGACCGCGACCTGCTCATCTTCCGCAACGCCGCGGGAGACATGTTCGTACTCCATCGCCGCCGCGACGGCCAGATGGAACTGGTAGAAATGCCGTAAGCGAGATGCAGTAACAATGGAGGGTGCCCCATCCATCGGACGTCTTTTTGTCCGATGGGTGGGATAGCACAAAGGCCAACCGTCCGCCATCGGGTTTTTCCACCTTCCATCCTGTTTGCTATCAGGGAAACGAGGGTCGCGAACCTCCCCTCCCATTTGGCTTCCAACAGGCCTCGGCGCGCACTTTGGTTGCACCCTATGCCCGGTTTAGGGGATGGTTGCCATCCCCCGCAGGGAATAGCATTTCGAGTGGAGCCGCGCCTGCAAGGGAGCCACAAACCGGCCGAGACATTTCCCCCTGATACAGCATCGCGGCGACTCCCAGGAGGCTGTGAGTTTGCATCTCCCCAAGAACTCGGACTCCGTGGAACAGCAGGACGTTCTTGACGCTTTGCCCGTGCTGGTTTTCCTTGAGCGCGCTGGCAAGGTGGTCTTTGCCAATGCTGAAGCGCGCCACATGATTGGCTTCGAAGAAGCCGAGTGGATCCCGCGTCCGGTCGAAGACATTTTGTGGGGCTTGTCTCCTGGCGCCGCCGAGCCGCGGACACTGCTCACCGGCACACGCCACGGCAGCCCGTTCCATGCCACGCTCACCGCCAGCGATGGCCGCCTCCTCCCCGTCGAAGGCACCTACAGCGTTCTCAATGGCGAACTCTGCGACGCCATCATCGTGGCTCATCCTGGAGGACGCGCGCAGGCGCCCAGGCCGCGCTTCATTGAGGATGTGCTCTCCAGCATCCCCGAGGCCATCGTCATCGTGCATGGCGACCGCGTGCTCTCCACCAATCCGGCCTTCACCCGCATGTTCGGATACACCGCCGATGAAGCCACCGGCGCCAATCTGCGCGACCTCATTGTGCCGCCGGCCCATGCCGATGAGCACGCGAGGCTCGAAAAGATGGCGAACCAGGACGCGCTCGAACCCATTCAGACCGTGCGCATCAACAAGTCCGGTGACCCCTTGGATGTCGCCATGCTGGCCAGCCCGCTCACTGTCGACGGAGCCAGGGTCGGCTGCATCCTCAGTTTCCGTTCCCTCGGCGCCCGCAAGCACGCCGAGTCCGCCGATCCTGACGCCGCCTTGCACGACCCGCTCACCGGCCTTCCCAATCGCGCGCTGTTCCGTGACCGCCTCAGCCTTGCTCTAAGCCGCCGGTCGCGCCGCCGTGACCAGACCTGCGGCGTGCTCCTGCTCGACCTCGACCTCGGCCAGCCCGGCCAGATCAATGATTCCCAGCCCGATTCCGACAACCGTGCCCCATCCGACTCCTTGCTCGTTGCCGTTGCCGAACGCCTGCGCGTGGTGCTCCGACTCCAGGACTCGGCTGCCCGCCTCGAAGGCGGCGAGTTCGCCATCCTGGTCGAAAACATTCTCGATCCCGGCGACCTCGACATCGTCGCCAGCCGCGTCCTTCTCCAGATGAATCGGCCCTTCGAGATTCTCGGCGTCGTTGTCCAACCCGCCTTCAGCATCGGCGCCGCCATGGCCACGCCGGCCCATACCGTCCCTGAAATGCTTCTCCGCGACGCATCCCACGCCGTCTACATCGCCCGGCAGGAGGGCGGCTGCCGCTACGAGATCTTCGACAAAGATCTCGACATGCGCTTCACCAGCCGCCAGGAGCGGGAACGCGAGCTGCGCAACGTCCTCCTCAACCGCGAGTTCGAATTCTGGTATCAGCCCATCTTCCGCCTCCAGAACGGCAAACTCCAGGGCTTCGAGTCCCTGCTGCGCCGTCGCCTGCCCTCGGGCTCGGTCGAAAGCTTCAGCGATCTGCTTTCCGTAGCCGAGGATTCCGGCCTCTCCATCACCCTGTGCCGTGAGTCGCTCGCCGCCGCCTGCCGCCAGTTGCAAGCCTTGACCAGTGAGCCCCATGATTTGAGGCAGCCAGATCTCTCCCTGACCGTCAATTTGTCCAGCCGCCAGTTCTACCACTGCGATCTGGTTGCTCAAGTCAAAACCGCGCTCGCCGCCACCAGCATCGATCCCTGGCGCCTCGTGATTGAGGTCCAGGAGACCACGCTGAACGAGAATCCCGAGGCGGCAGCGGCCATTCTGGAGCGTCTGGTCGAATCCCGTGCGCGCGTTGCAATCGACAACTTCGGCTCCAGCCTCGCGCCTCTCAACCACCTCATGCGCCTGCCCATCGCCGTGCTCAAGCTCGACCCCAAACTGACCGCCGCTTCCACCGCCGCGGCACGCCGGCTCACGGTTCTCAAGTCGCTGGTTCGCCTCGGCCACACGCTCGGCATTCAGGTGGTCGCGCAGGGTATCGAGACCCCGGAGCAACTGACCGCTCTCTGCCGCATGGGCTGCGAACTCGGCCAGGGCGCCCTGCTCTCGCGCCTGTTGAACCCAGCCCAGGCGCTCACCCTCGCCGAACGGGGTCGCTGGGCGATCGAGCCGGGTGCCTGAGCCAACCTCTTCGGTGTAGCATGTGCCCATGACCCCTCCCAAAAAGGCCGTGCGGACCAGGCAGCCGAAACCGCAACCCATCCCTCGAAAATCATTGAAAAAGCCTGCCAGGGAACTGGTCATCGTCACCGGAATCTCCGGCGCCGGCAAGGCCTCGGCCCTCAAGGCCTTTGAAGACCTCGGTTACCACGCCGTCGACAACCTGCCCCTCGAGCTGCTCCCGAACTTCGCCGCCCTCGTCCGTGCATCCACCGAAATCGAGCGCGCCGCCATCGTCGTCGACATCCGCGAAGGCGCCACCCTCGACCGCCTCCCTGAAATCCTCAAGAGCGTCCGCAAGCTGCTCTCCACCCGCGTCGTCTTTCTCGACGCGCAAGACGCCGTCCTCGTCCGCCGCTACTCTGAAACCCGCCGCCCCCACCCCCTCGGCCGCTCTGAAACCGTCTCCCGCTCCATCGTTGAAGAGCGCCAGCTCCTCGACCCCATCCGCAACGTCGCCGACACCCTCATCGACACCTCCGACTTCAACGTCCACGAGCTCCGCGCCCACATCCTCGACCGCTTTGGCCACCACGACCAGGCCCAGCAGCTACTCGTCTCCTGCCTCAGCTTCGGCTTCAAAAACGGCGTGCCCCTCGACGCCGATATGGTCTTCGACGTCCGCTTCCTGCCCAACCCCCACTTCGTTCCTGAATTCCGCAAGAAGACCGGCCTCGACCCCAAGGTAGCCGCGTATATCTGCGGCTTTCCCCAAACCCGCGAGTTCCTCACCCGCGTCCTCGACCTTATGCTCTACCTGCTCCCGCATTATGTCGAAGAAGGGAAGAGCTACCTGACGGTCGCCTTCGGATGCACCGGCGGCCAGCACCGCAGCGTAATGATGGCCGAAGAAATCGCCAATCAACTAAAGCGCGCCGGCTACCAGGTAAAAGCCCTCCACCGCGACATGCCACGGTGAACGGCGGTCACCTTCCGGAGAGGGGAATTACCTTTCCGATTGGGGCGGTCGCCCACCAAAGTGCTGACACCAGTATTGACCGAGTCTGTATTTAAGTGTATACACAATTATTGACATGGAAGAGAGACTCGAAGCCCGCAGTGTATCCCCGAGCCGCCGAGGCAGACCGCTGAATGTTTGGGTGTCCGACGACCACAAGGAACACTTGGACGAACTTGCTGAAAAGACGAGAGTTTCGCGCTCGGAATTGGTTCGTCAAGCTCTCGATTTGCTTTTCGACCGTGCCGCAGCAGGCCAGCTAAGAATAGGATTTCCAACGCGCCCGGGAGCGTAGGCTATCCAGCAACCGGGGGATAGCTCCAAATCGGGACGTGACCGGTATGGCACTGAGTGAATGAGATTCTCCACGTTTCGCTTGACCTTCGCCTGGCGCGATGCTTGAATTTGATCAAAGAAGAGGCGGACAAGCAGTGATTGAGAAGAATCTTGGAGCAGTGTACACCCCCGAATTGTTGGCGGACTGGGTCGCTTCCGAGCTTCTTTCCCACCTGCCTCGGAAAAAGTCCCTGTTGGTGATCGATCCGGCTTGCGGAGATGGGGCCCTCCTGAGGAGCGTACTGAAGAGGGGAGCTCGGTCTTCCATCAGAATTGCGGGCGTAGATATCGACGCGCGTGCAATCAAGAAGGCCCAGAAGACCCTTCCCCCTGGATCATTTCTTAAAATCGTCGATGCGCTTCAACCGGGCGGGAACGCTTCTGATGTTGAGACCGGATGGAAGGACCTAGTCGGACAAGATACTGTTGCCGGTGTGATCTCCAATCCGCCTTGGGGCGCCTCTATGACTCAGTCTGCAGCCGATCTACGCAGAGCCGGTTATTACCTTGCGCAAGGTCAATTTGATTCATACGAGCTATTCATTGAGTTGTGCTTAAGAGTGACGCCAAAACATGCAATTTTGGCATTCATAATCCCCGACTCCCTCTTCCTTCCCGAGCATAAAGCGTTGCGGACCTTACTACTGGAACGCACACAACTCCATTTGATCGCACGACTGGGAGAGGGATTCTTTGATCAGGTATATCGAGGAACCGCGGTTGTAGTGTGCGAGAAGATGCAGCCGCGGCTCGCGCGTTCCGTTGAGTGTTTCAGATTGCGGAAGGAACTCCGCGATCAGGTATTCTCTAACCGCCTTTCGCTTCAAGATGCGAAAGCGCGAGAGGGGCATCTCATCCCGCAGAAGCACTTCCAATCGGACCCGGAACGGCGTTTCAGCATCGACGTCAGTCTCCAAGATCAGTTTGTGTTCCAAAAGATCAGCAGGCAGAGAAGTGACTGGGCGTCGTGGCTCATTTCGGGCCGTGGAGTCGAACTGTCGAAAACCGGCTCGGTGATACTTTGCCCAAAGTGCAACACAGCACGCCCAGTGCCGCGCGACGAGGCAAGGTTGACATGCCAGAACTGCGGGTTGAAGTTTGAACTGTCAGAGGGAATACGGAAAAGGATCATAAGACTTAGCAAGGCAGTTCCATCGGGCTGGAGACGTTTGATCGTTGGCGAGGACGTCGACAGGTACTCCTGTGACTCTTCTCGAATCATCGAGGATAAGGTTCCGGGGATTAACTATAAGAATCCTTCGTCGTTTGAGGGCAGCAAACTTCTGGTCCGTAAGACCGGTGTGGGAATAAAGGCTGCTATAGACGAGACAGGCGCTTTCACTAATCAGGTTGTGTTTCATTACCGAGCTAAGCCGAATAGCACGCCGTCGTTCTTTTTGGATTATGTCCTTGGTGTTCTTTGCTCAAGGGTTATGTTGGCCTACCACTTGAAAAGGACGGGAGAAAGTGAATGGCGGTCCCACCCGTACGTCACGCAAAAGACAATCGCGGAGCTTCCCGTTCCTCTTGTATCTGAGGGGGGACGGCAGTGGAGACAGGCAAGAGCGATCGCCAATGCTGTCGTGGAACGCCGTCGGAATAAACCTGCGGACTCGTCAACTGACCTGCGTGTCGATGCGCTCGTTGCCGGCCTCTATGACCTCGACAGCAAAGCATGCGCGTGGGTATTGAACGTTCTAGACGAAGCGCAGTCTTTGCAATCCATCACAACAATGAGGGCCGACGTATCTCAACTCCGCGCGGTCAGGGTGTAAGTAAGTGTCATACAGGTATATTGGGAACAAAACTCGATTTCTTCGCCAACTCATGTCCACCATCACTTCGCTTGTTCAGCCTGGGCAAGTCGTCGCCGATCTGATGTGTGGCACCGCGAGCGTGTCGGCTGCTCTTCGTGCGTCTGGGTTCGGCGTAATAGCTTCAGACCTAATGACCTTTGCGGTTCAGCATGCGCGAGTCCGTCTTACACTCGATTCGCCGCCCCCCTTTGCAAAGCTTGGTGGTTCGTATTTTGGAGTTCTTGACAAGCTCCAGGCCCTTAAGCCGATTCAAGGTCTGATGGTTCGGGAGTACAGCCCGGCGGGCCAGCCGGCAGCCGGCTGTGAGCCGCGGATGTATTTGTCTGACGAAAATGCCGGGATAATAGATGCGATCAACGGTCAGCTGAACGCCTGGAGAAATGACGGTGCGGTGACGCAAGTGGAGCACGACCTGCTCAGGCACGATCTGGTACTGGCAACGAATCGCGTTGCCAACATCGCCGGTACGTACGGTCACTTCCGATCAAAGTGGTGCAATGGATCGCTTTCTAGGTTAACCTTATTGCCCACTGAGTTCGTTTGGGGCTTCTCGTGTGACCACGTAATCATGCAAGGTCCGGCTGAACTCGTTTCCAAAGGCCTGGCAGCGGACCTATGCTATCTCGACCCGCCGTACATGAAGCGTCAATACGCAGCCAACTATCATCTAATCGAAACGATTGCTCGCGGAGACGCTCCAGAAGCAATTGGAGTGAGCGGCCTTCGTCCGTGGAGAGACCAGTACTCGGATTTCTGCTCCAAGGTCAGGATCAGGGAAGCATTCTCAAAGATCATAAAAGGCATGGATTGTCCGCTTTTTGTTGTGAGCTACAGCGAAGATGGCCTGCTATCCAGCGACCAGATGCTGGAACTCTTATCACAATTCGGTGCCGCCGAACTTCGGGAATTTAAGGTTCCGCGTTTTCGAAGTAATGACAGCCCCCTCGCGCGCAGAATGACCGAATACCTATTCGTTTTGAATCGAGAGAGTGCTACTTCTGCCCGAAATCACTTTTCTTTACGTACCGTTCAATCAGCTTGAAGTGTTTTGGATCCCAGGTGATTGTGAATGGTTCATCATTGATTGTTATATGCAACTTGTTGTCCGAGATTTTGCTCAGATCGATCTCCGATACAACCGCATAATGTAACATTCGATGGACTAATGGACTAACAATGATGAGATTGTAAGGAGAATCTGCGCCGCCAACACCCAACGGTATCAGATGGTGAGCTTCGCAGTAGATGTCGCCATTAGCTTTCTTAAATGCGTGTTCTGTGCCGGTCAGCTGACATTCCCCACCGTAGAGAGCTTTGAGGGCCGCAACCATCCTCTGGTTTCGTTCCAGCACACTCACGACAACCTGCTTCTTAGCGGCCTGTGCGTCTACGAAGTCCTCCGACAGGAGATCGTCCATGATTTGCTGTTCAGTCTTTGAAGAGTAGGCCGAAGGCAGCTTTGCTGGGCTCTTTGAAGCGCCTTTCAAAGTAGCTTTTTTAAGGACCTGTGCGGACACTTTTGCAGGCAGAGCAATTGCGGCAACGGAAGTTGAGGAACTCGACCCCACTGCGGCCCGAAAAGGCCAGCCAAGATCATTCTCGTCGAATTTCACGCCGGGGTCGAGATAGATATATCCGTCCTCGGCGTTGAACAACGGGGCTAGCCGCGTTTCGACCTCCCACTCAGTCTTTGGTTTGGCGGTTTGAAACCAGCCGGCCCAGTAATCTCCCTCCTCCGCTCGAATGAGGTATACGACCAAGTTGGAGATTGCTTCGTGGACGGATGGGTCCTTTGGAACTGGAAATCCGGTGTAAGTCGGATGCCATGAATACAGTCGATTTGATTTCTTACTGAGAAGCTTCTGTGCTCGGATGGCATATGACGCGTCCCGACGTTGACCGATTTTGGCGGTCTGGGGCATTCCCAGGCCAAGACTGTTAACTGGAATGTTCCAAAACGGACGGCCGTGAGACCCTTCCTTCTTCTGACCAGCGAAGAACTTGACCCAATCCTTCGGGCGCACGGTCGTCATCGGGAAATCGATGTATGATTGCCCGCCACCCCCTTCTTCCGTGTCCGGCGGCTTGTTGATATGGAAAAACTCCGCGTCCGTGACCCGGCGAAAGACAATTTGATTGGCAGTCTTCATTGGGTTAAGAAGTGCAATTGTAGCAGAGTGGCACACTTGCTCCGCCTGAGCGCGGCCATCCCATGAGTAGCGCATAGCGTATATACATCTCGTATTACATTCCGTATGCGATCCCTTAGCAACCGCCAGCCGAAAACTAACTCCGAAAAAACTCCCCGCCGTTTTGCCGATAATTAAACTCCGAAGGCGCACAATAGGAAATGAGAGAACCCGCACCGGTCCCGCACCCGCCGCCGAGCCTCATCCAGCAGTCCAGGGAAGCGCCCGCCGCCCGTCATTTCATGCGAGCGGCAGCAACCGTCTACGCCACCGCAGGTGGCCCTGAAGGGACGCACTGAAGCCTCTTCAATTCTTTTCTCGAAGGCGGCAGAAGGGCGAACACAAGGCAAAGAAAAATGCCGACCCCCCTACCCCCCCCCACGGTTTTGTTGATAGCAAAGAAGTTAGCCAAAAAACGTTTCAACGGCCTATGAAAACAAAGAAGTTACGAGCACACAATTGCGGTAAAACAGCCATTTTCGTCGCATTTTGGATAGAATTCCGGTCTCTCAAGCCGCTGCTCACTGTCCACTAACGTCCAACCAACCCGTCGAAACGTCTAAACCTCTGAAAGGCGAATAATGGCAACTTCCACGCTGCTTGCGCCCACCTCCACCCGTTCCCGATTCAAAACCGTTCTCTGGATCTCCCTTGGTCTCACGGCGCTCTTTGTCTTCATCACTTCAGAAGTTCTTCTCCTCACCGATTACCCCATGTACCACGCCTACCGTCTGCAGGTCATCGCCGACCGCGCCCTCCTCATCCCTCACACTCTCGCCGGAATCTTCGCTCTCTTGATCGGCCCCATCAATTTCTCCTCGCGGATCCGCCAGCGTCACCTCCAACTCCATCGCGTCCTCGGCCGCATCTACGTCCTCTCCGTCTTCATCGGCGCCGCAACCGGAGTCGCCCTCGCCAACGGCCGTCCGGGCTTCCCCGGAACCTGCGGGCAGGCCGCGGCCTGGATCGTCTGCACCACCGCCGCCCTCATCACCGCGCGTAACCGGCAAATCGTCCAGCATCGTCAGTGGATGATGCGTTCCTACGCCGTCACCTTTACCTTCGTCTCCAGCCGTGTGCTCAACCTATGGCCCCGTTACTGGGGCCACCTCGGCGACTCCCTCTCCGCCGTCGGTGTCATCGCCTTCACCCTCGCCTCGCTGCTTATCGTGGACCTTGGCCTCAACTGGCGCGAGCTCACCACTCGTCGCGGCTGATGGCCGGCCAGGAGGCCATGAGAATTTCAGGGCATCGTCATAAACGCGGGTGATGCCCATCTCGCCTTTGAGAGTTAGGTTTGCAAGATGTCCTATTTCCGGAAGCTGGTCCCTTCCAGTTCCGAGCTGACCACAGGCCCGAAACCACCTTGCTGCCCAACGACCCTCACCACCGCGGGCTGCTCACCCTCCAGCACCCACACCATCACATCTTTCGGCTGAAGGTGCAGCAGCTTAGCAATCACTCCCAGAATGCCACCCAACTCCGGATGAATGCGGAACACCGTCGCCTTAAGGGTCTGTCCTGCCTTCTGGAACGGTTGCTCGCCTTCCTGCGAGATCAGGATGCGAATCAATCGCCCGCCAAAGACTGGCGCCAGCATCCCCACCCGAAACGGCGCCGTATTAGGCGGCACATTCAGCACCAACGTTCCAACGAACCCATTCGCCAGGTCTTCCGGCAGGTCGATGTGCTCGCTCTCGACGTGTATCTTGCCACTCTTGTCCGCCGTGCGGCTGGTCGCTATGCCGGTAGCGGCTTCCACCGCAAAGTCGACGGGCTTCGCAAAGAACGGCCCCTGCTGTATGTGATGGTCGCGCACTAACTGAAATGTGCGCTGCTGCCTGTACGTCGTCGTCTCATCGTCAATCGACCCATCCACAAAGTGATAGGTCAGGCGCATCGTCACTTCATCGCCCAGCACCACTTGCGTAAACTCAACGCGGCCAATGACCTTTCCAGTCTCGGTGCGCGCCAGCATAGCCGCATGCCTCGGGAGTTGGATATGCGCCACTGAAATGCGTTCTGCCTGCGCTGCGGTGCTCAACATTATTGTCAAAAAAGCGGCTACAGGGAATCTGCTTCGCGCCATCGAATACCTCGGTCTAACGATCAGCATGATGAGATGCCAGTTGTGCGGCCAATGGCCCACTCCAGAAACGCCCGCCTCACTTCCGCCGCCCCACGCACAACCGTCCCGGCCGCCAATGCTCCACCGTCACCGCCTGCCGCGGAACCTCAGCCGCCGTCAGCAACCGCTCCCAGTCTTCCTCACGGAAGGCCCGCCGGAACGACACCGGCGCATCGTGCCGCACAAACCGGTGCCACCCCACTATCCTCTCCGCCCACCCAAACATCCTTGAACTCCACTCCGACCGCTCCAGATCGTTGATAAACCAACCAACCTGCGCCGTCGCTTCCATCCACCGCAGCAGCGCGACGATCTCCTCATCCTCCAGATGATGCGCCGTCAGCGAACTCACGACGATATCCACCCGCTTCCCCGGCCGATACTCCAGAGCATTGCCGGTCACCCACGCAATGCCAAGCTCCTTCGGCGTAGACTCCGCAGCCGCACGCGCCGCATAAGGATTCAAGTCGATCCCCGTTAACTCTAGAGCTATGCCGCGCCTCCGTGCCCAGCCTGCAATCCGCCGCAGCAGATCGCCGCCGCCACTGCCCACATCGACAATGTGCACCGGATCGCGCAATCCGTGATCACGCAAGCCAGGCGGTAGCCGCTTCAGCCAGGCCAGCGTCGGCCGATATCCAAGCAGCCAGCGGTTGATCTGCTCCAGGCTGCGCAGGCAGCCACGGAAATCCTCATAGCTGCAGTCGCCATCCATCAGCTCCGGCAGATCGCGCGGAGAGACCCTCAGCCTGAATTCGATTCCCGCACTAGACCCCATTTGAGCGCATTGTCTCCGCAATGAGGTTCAGGTAAGCCGTAGTCACGCGCAATATGTCCTCAACTTGAATTATAGGGATAGGCGCAGCGTGTGTGTCTTGGGGAGCTGGACCACGAAAAGGCGATGTTACAGGCCACTCAATGATCTGACTGGCCAATTTTGCGAAGTTACCAGCGCTCCGTTGCCAATCTTGCTGGTGTGAAAGATCGCTCACAGCAGACTGAGGCTCACCATGTCCCCAGTGCTCCGTCAAACCATTGCGACAGCGCTTTGGATTGCAAAGTCCACCACTACCCAACCGCGGCATTCGCCATGCAATAACATCGCAGCGGTATACTTCCAGTATCGGAACCCCAAAAAGGAGATTCCAGTTACAACGTCCACTTTAAATCGAATTCCTTTGCACGACAAAGTTCTCATCCTCGGTGGTGGAGTAGCGGGCTGCGCCGCTGCTATCGCGCTCGCCCGCCAGGGACTGTGCGTCACGCTGATCGAACGCGAGCCCACCCCGCGCCATAAAGTCTGCGGAGAGTTCCTGAGCGGTGAGGCCCTTGAAGACCTGCACGCGCTCGGCATCGACGCGGCTTCGCTCGGCGCCGTGCCCATCACCTACGTTCGCCTCGCCGCCGCCAGCCGCGCCGCCCAGGCCCCCTTGCCTTTTCCCGCGGCGTCGCTCACGCGCAAGGCGCTTGATACCGCGCTCATCGCCGAAGCCATTGCCGCGGGAGTCCGCGTAGAGCGCGGCCGCAGCGTGCAGGCGCTCGCGCGCACGGCGCCCAACGTCTGGCAGGCTACGCTCGACGACGGCGCCACCTTTGAAGCTCCAACGGTCTTTCTCGCCACAGGCAAGCACGATCTCCGCGGCCACGGGCGTCCGGAGGACCCGCAGCGGTGGGTCGCCTTCAAGATGTATTTTCGCCTGGCCCCCGCTCAGGCCGCTGAGCTCGCGCGCGCCTCTGAGTTGATGCTCTATCCGGGAGGCTATGGTGGCATCCAGCCGGTCGAGGGCGGCATCGCAAACCTCTGCTGCGTGGTGCAACAGCGCCATCTCGCGCGTGTGGGCAATCGCTGGGAAAGCTTCCTCGCGAAGGTGCAGCGGGACTGTCCACATCTAGCCATGAGGCTTGCCGGTGCGGAGCCGTTGCTCGCAAAGCCCATCGCCATCACTCATATCCCGTATGGTTACATCCGCCCCACAACGGAGAATGGCCTCTACTGCATTGGCGATCAGGCGGCTGTCATCCCCTCCTTCACCGGCGATGGCATATCCATCGCGCTCCATACCGCGCGTTGTGCCGTCGCTGCCTATCTTGCTGCGGAACCGGCGCCGGTCTTCCAGGCTAACCTGCGGTCCGCTCTGCGCCTCCAGATGCGCGTTGCCGAGATCGCCGCCGATGGATTGAACAACTCCGTCGCACGCGCTGTATTACCGTTCTGCCTCAGGGTCTGGCCCGGCGTGATGCGCGTAACGGCAAAGCTGACCCGCGTCGCCCAGCACGCCGCTGTTGCTCCCATGCAGTCGCCGGCTCAAATCTAGTGTGGTGTCTCAAATGTCCGAATCACAAATGCGCTGTCATCCTGAGCGGAGTCTGGCCCGCTTTTGGGCCAAACGGAGTCGAAAGCCTGCCCTGAGCGCAGTCGAAGGGGACCTGCGGTCGCACTTCGGAGATCCTGGTAGTCAAACACCATAGGAGAGAAGCAATGAAATCCTTCACCGTCTTCGCCCTCGCTGCCGTACTCGCTCCAGCCGCCCTCGCCCAGCATCAGGCCTTCACCGTCAATCCCGACTCCAGCCAGGTCAAGATAACGCTCAATACCACCCACGAAGTCGTCAACGGCGTCTTTCACGTCCAATCCGGATCGATAGACTTCGACCCCAGCGCTTCCAGGATTTCGGGTTCTGTAGTCGTCTCGCCGGCAGCGGCAAGACCGGCAATGACAGTCGCGACAAGAAGATGAACAAGGACATCCTCAAGGTCGAGCAGTACGCAACTGTTTCCTTTGAGCCCAAGGCCTATACCGGCGCAATAGCTCCTTCAGGCGACTCGGCCATTCAGGTGACCGGCATCTTCACGCTCCTCGCCACGCCTCACCAGATCACCATCCCCATCCAAGTCCATATTGAAGGCACAGCCGCAACGGCCAAGGCTCATTTTGTCGTACCGTACGTCCAATGGGGACTGAAGAATCCAAGCTTCTTGATCTGGAAAGCGGACAACGACGTCGCCATCGACCTCAATCTCACTGGCCGCCTTTCAAAATAGAGAACCGCCTTCTTCACACGCAGCGACTGCCCCACCGCAGGGTTTTGCCTATAAATTCCCTCCGAAGGCGCACAAAAGAAAATGAGAGAACCCGCACCTGCCCCGCACCCGCCGACGAGCTTCAACCAGCAGTGCAAGGATGCTCCCGCCGCCCGCCACCCCTGCGAGCGAATAGCGAGCGTCCGCCCCAACGCAGGTGGTTTGGCAAGCGCCATCAACTTTCCTGTCTGATGGCGGCAGCCTTGGCGGAACTCTCCACCGCTGGGCGCAGCCCTCTGCCACGAAGTCGAATGCGCAGCGCGATGGCGAAAAAACAGACTAGAGAGCCACTTGCAAAATCATCGAGAACAGGCGGCGATTTCGCCGGACGCGGGCTTTGTCCTGTCGGCGCTGCAGTGCGGCACCGTTTGGTCGACATTTGGATACGGCCGAGATGAGGATTTCGA
>Ga0182012_10002350_pt1 | contig 20433 bp, 17 predicted proteins | sample 612S2SmetaG_FD_120486 | JGI IMG/M metagenome (GOLD analysis project Ga0182012, IMG submission 120486) | Permafrost microbial communities from Stordalen Mire, Sweden - 612S2S metaG | ecosystem: Environmental > Terrestrial > Soil > Wetlands > Permafrost | place: Sweden: Stordalen | collected...
GAGAGCGGAAGCGGACTATCTCGGAACTCGACGGACTTCGGAACCTTGTATCCCGCTAGTGATTTGCGGGCGTGATCGATCAGCTCTCGAGCTGTCGCCTTCCCGTTCTTTTTCAACACGACAATCGCGTGCACGGTCTCCCCCCACACGTCGCTTGGGATGCCGATAACCGCCACTTCACGTACTGCGGGGTGCGATGCCAAGGCATTCTCCACCTCGGTGGAGTAGACATTTTCCCCACCCGTGACGATCATGTCGTTCAGTCGATCGGTGATGTGCAGGAGGTGATTCTCGTCGAAGAATCCCATGTCGCCAGTGCGATACCAACCGTCACGAAGCACAAGTGTGGACTCTTCGGGTTTGTTCCAGTATTCACGCATGAAGTTTCCGCCGCGAGCGCACACCTCCCCCGACTCCCCCTGGGGGAGGGCCTCGCCGGTTTCATTTGTTATGCACACATTGATCCCGAACAAAGGCCTGCCGGCGGTGGTCAGCCCGCTGCCTCCCCGTCGATGGTCCTCAGGGCTCAGGAACGTGAGGGCGGATGCCGCTTCGGTCATGCCATAACCTTGCAAGAAGTCGGTGTCTGGCAGCATTTCCAGCCATCGACTGAGGAGAGCTTCTGCTATCGGAGCTGCTCCATAGACCAGCTGACGCAGTGTTCGCAGGCGTTGTGGCAAAAATCCTTCAACCTGCTCGAGCATCGACAACATGACGGGGACAACCATCGTGGTGTCGATTTCGTGCTGCTCTATGACGCGCAGCACGAGTTCCGGGTCGAACAGAGGAATTGTCACCGAGGTAGCCCCGCTGGCGGGAATACCGAGGATGCCGGCGACCAGGGCTGCGTGGAACATCGGCGCCTGGAAGAGAAAGCGCCGTTCTTCGCGGAGCCCAATCGCGGAGAGTACGTGGTGCACGTTGAGAACCTCGGCGCGCTGCTGGAGCAGGACGCCCTTGGGGAAGCCGGTGGTCCCTCCGGTGTACATCAGAACGGCGGGGTCGTCCTCGTCCGGCTCGGGCGGCATGATCGGACGGCCCACCGCCACGAGATCTTCGTATCCGAGAACACCCCCCTCCGATTCTCCGTCGATCATGACAATGGTGTTGACCATTGCGCCCTCGGCGCGGGCTCGCCCGAGGAGCGTGGAAAACAACGCGTCTGTGAAGACGACTGTGGAGCCAGAGTCGTTGAGGACATACGCCAGCTCTGAAGGAGCAAGGCGGATGTTCAGTGGGTTAATGATGCCAGCCCCGAACAGCGCGGCGTGGTACAGCTCAATGTACTGGTGGCTATTCGCGGCGAGCACCGCGAAACGGTCTCCTGGCTTTAGGCCCAGCACATTTCGCATGGAGTTGGCCAGCCGCACGAGGCGATCCATGTGGTTCTCGAACGTGCCTTCATAGGTGATGCCGGTGCCCGACACATCAATGAACGCGACCTTGTCTGCGAATTGCTCAGCACGCTGCAGTAAGAGTCTGGGGTACACGAGTTCTTTCATGGCCCTTCGAACCCCTTTCCCCATTGCATTGTCGTCCACAAACGGGACACTCGGTAGTCGCACGAACACGTCTCGAGCCAGCACGACGGTCGAACAGTTGAACTGACCGTTGATCATGTGTTGCGGGCTGTAACAAACGCAGCAACAAGCGACGTAGTACTGAGGCGATCGGCCCGTGAGGGGGACGTCTCGGGTGGCCCAGGCCGTGATCCTCATCTCAGCCCCCGCGACCGTATGGAGGTGCGCCGAGCCTCCCCCTCCGGCCTGGGATGTATTACGGGGCGGTGTGCTCGATATCGACCAGAGGAAGGGTCTGGACGGCGGACCTGGATATGTCGAGCCGAATGCCGCCTTTGAACGTGGTGACGGCACTAATCGGGATCGCGACTTCTCTCCGGCCCCACAGATGCCCCTCTTGAAGGAGGACATGGGTCACAAGACGCGACAGACGTTCGATGACGAGGCCCTTGACCGTTCCTATTTCGCCATCCGTCGCATGCACGCAATCGCCTCGGCGAACCCCGATCTCACCCAGGGGGAGTGCGTCATGGGTCAGGACCCGTGCCGTATCGTCTGCGGCGCGTGCAGCGGCGAGACCCAGCCCGTAGTAGGGCAAGGTGAGCGTCTCCTTCGGGGTGTAGGTCGCATAGCCGACGCTTCTGGGCATGAATTGGATCTGCTCGGCTACCTCGAGTGCCTCGAACGCGGCCAAATCACAGGTCAATGTGACCCGATCTCCGGCGGCGACCAGGAGGTCGAGCGGAACCAATCGGCCCAGACCCCTACGGCGCTTCGTTTCGACCACAATGTGGGTGACGTCTCGACTCAGAGGATCGACCACCACGCACCGCACTTCACCGCACGGACCGTCGATGCATGACACGGTGGCGCCGATCGCTATGACCTCGCGCTTGCCGTACGAGGCCCTTTGCTCTGAGTCCTTGGGGGGAGTGTCCCGGTCGTCATGGGCGTCCGTGTCAAAGGCTGGGTCGTCAGCGATCACCCGGATCCTTCAAATCGGCTTTTGCAGTGCGCAAGGAAGCTGTCAGGAGAAGCAGGGCACAAGGGATCAATGGCCTTTCGGCTCAGCGCGCTCAGGAGGATGTGTCTCCGGCATCACCGAAGCCGGCACCCCTCAGCATTCGACGTAGGTCAACCACCTGCTGCGTGTTGATCCCTTTATGGTTGGAGGGATCAAAGGTCTCCGTCTCGCCCCCCAGCGTCACCAGGAGCTTCCCGTTGTGAGTCTCTTCCACCTCCGCCACCGCCTGAAGGAGTGAAACCACGGCCCGCCACTCAATATTGTGACTGACCGGATGCTGGAGGATCTGGGAGATGGTTTCCCGGTGGTGCCCGCTCAGGTGAGCCGGATGGCCCAGGGTCGGCGAGTCGTCTCTCGTCGTGACGCCTCTCGGTGGCGCGTCGTGATCAGAGGGCACGGCTGAGGACAACCTTGAGCGCCCCGGTTTCGGCCGCATTCGAGAAGACCTCGTAGGCGGTCAAGAATTCGTCGAACGTGAAATGGTGGGTCACGAAACGCGCCGCGTCGAGCTGACGGGTGGCCATCAGACGGCTCAACGTCGGCGTCGAGTAGGTATCGACCAAGCCGGTCGTGATGGTGACATCCCGAGTCCAGAGGGTTTCGAGGTGGAGCGGGGCCGGCTTGCCGTGGACGCCGATGTTGGCAATGTGCCCACCGGGCCGCACGAGTTCAGTGGCCAGCTCGAAGGTGGCTGGTAAACCCACCGCTTCGATGGAGACATCGGCCCCCAGGCCATCAGTGAGACCCCGGACGATGGATGCAGCATCTTCTCGGCCGTTGTTCACGGTCACATCGGCCCCGAATTGCTTGGCTGCTTCGAGTCTTGCGTCAGAGAGATCGACGGCGACGATGTGACTGGGACTGAACATGAGTGCCCCGGTAATAGCGGAAAGCCCAATGGGTCCAGCACCGACGATTGCGACAACGTCACCGGGAACGACACCGCCGTTGAGGACACCGACCTCATACGCCGTGGGCAATATGTCGGCCAGCATCAGGAACTCGTCATCGCTGACTCCCGCAGGCACCGCGTAGACCGACGTGTCGGCAAATGGCACCCGAACCTTTTCGGCCTGGGTCCCATCGATGTTGTGGCCGAGGATCCAGCCACCGCCGTCGAGGCACTGTCCATATCGGTTCTCGCGACAGAAGCGGCACCTCCCACAGGCTGAGATGCACGACACCAGCACCTTGTCGCCAACTTTCACATTTCGAACTGCGGCGCCAACTGCTTCAACAGTCCCGACAGCTTCGTGACCGAGGATCCGCCCAGGCGTGACCTCGGGCAGATCTCCCTTGAGTATGTGCAGGTCGCTCCCGCAAATTGTGGTGGCCTGGACTGCGACGATGGCGTCGGTGGGATCGATCAGGTCTGGGTCCGGGACATCATCCCAACTCTTCTCGTTGGGCCCGTGGTACACGAGTGCTTTCATTGCTGTTCCTTTGTCCGTGGTGTTGGAAAACGGGCGTTCCGGACGCGCGCGTCCGGCGGCGACTTCGCTGAGAACCAGCCGGTGGCCTTCAGGGTGTGACGCTGGGGACGGGAAGCGCTACGGCTACCCGTCGATGGCCGGCGCGGTCAGCGATGCCACTGAAGTGGCGGCGCCACCAGGCCGGGTCGAGTGCGTAGCGGTCCAGACCGAGATATCCAGCGTTGCGCCAAGCCAATATGAGAGGCACTTCGAGGATTGCGTACGCCGGGTTGACTCCTGCGGATCCGGTGAACATGTAGATCACATTGAGAAGAAGTCCGCCGAGGGCCGCCAGTCCGGTGAAGAGCCCGATCACGAGTCCGACTCCGATGGCCAGCTCGCCGAGGGCGATGAGCTTGGCGATCCACGAGGCGTTCGGGATGACGAAGTTGTGGAGGAACGCAGCCCACCAGCCGTAGCTGGCTCCGCCCTTGCCTGTCGCTGACCCGAGGATCCCGGCGGTTGCGAAGCCTTTGACCCCAGCGCCACCACCGAACCAGAATCCGGCCTTCTCGCTGCCCCAGATCTTCTGATATCCGGCGTTGAGCCACCAGTACCCGAGCACGAGTCGCACGGCGAGCCAGATCACACTGGCGGCCCGCGACCGGAAGAGCCAGTCGGTGAAGCCCAGGTTGTGGTTGTTCGCTTCTACGTTCCCGGCGAGGAATGACGTCGCGTGCTTCTCGCTCTCAACTCCCACGTCCGCGCTGGTTACATCGGGGGGAGTCAGGACGTCCGTTTCGGGCCCCATGGGACCACCGTTCTCCTCCCGAGAGCGGGAGGACTCTTGCTCAAGGTGAGCTGCGTGTCAGCTTGCACGCGAACGTGTAACAAACGCAGCAATAGGAGCGCGTATCGGGCTGGCTCACGGCCAGAACTTCTGAGAAGGTTCCAAGGGCCTCAAACGGGTCTGTGTCCGGGTTGCCGAAGGTCGGTGCAGCTCTTCGCCCTCGACCGGCAAGAGATGTTGCACGGCATGTCCTATCCGGTGAGGCCACACGGGTGCCGGTATCAGGCGTCGCGGCGCACGAGCAGGACCATCGCCGCGCCGATGGTGGCCGCCGCGTAGCCAAACAGCACCAGAAACCCTGAAGCGGGAGCCAACAGATTGGGGAAGCGGACGACGGCCGACATTGCGGCCCCGGCCGAGCTGGGGAGGTACAGGGTGATGTCGTTGTTCCACGGTGCCGGAAGGAGTTGTACGAGTCCGGGAATGATCAAAAGGGCGGCGAACAGAATGGCCACTGCGCCGGCGGTATGGCGCACGATCGTACCGACGCCGACAGCGATGACCCCTATCAACACCATCTTTACGGCGCCGCCGATCACCGCCCGCAGGACACCGGGGTCGGTGATCGACACCCCGACGTGCTTGGAAGCCAAAAGTGCCTGGCAGATGAAGAACACCGTCACGCACGAAATCAGGCTGACGACAGCGACCACCACGCTGAAGGTCAGCACCTTGGCCCCGAGCAAAAGACGCCGCTGGGGCGTGGCGCCGAGGGTGAGTCGGATCACCCCAGTGGAGTACTCCGAGGTCATCACGAGCACGCCGAGGACCCCGATACTCAGCTGCGCCACGTTGAGGCCGGCGTAGCTGTAGAGGAGAGGATCGAAGCCGGTGACCTCGGCGAGGGACCGGTGGTCCCATTGTCCGACCACGAGCGCGGTGAGCAGAACGCCGAGGCCGATGATGCTGATCACGGTGAAGACGAGAGCCCACATGGTCGACCGCACCGTACGGAGCTTGGTCCATTCCGAACGGCACACCGCCAGGAACACCCCGGGTAAGCGCTCGACTCCCGCCGGGACACTTCGAGGAACGAGCGTCTGGGTCATGTCTGGCTCGACTCCAGGCTCTGGGTCGTTCCCTTGTAGTCGGCGTGCTCGTGGGTCAGTTCCATGAAGGCGTCTTCCAGAGAGGCGCGCTGCGTCGACAGCTCGTAGAGAGTGAGTCCCGCTCCGGACGCAAGGATCCCCACGTCCTGGGACTCGAGGCCCTGCACACTGAGCTCCTGGGGCCCGTCGACGGTGACCGTGGCACCCTTGTTGCGCAGCAACACAGCCAGCACATCGGCGTCGGGCGTGACCACCTTGACGTGGTGTCCAGCACTGTTCTCGATGAAGTCGGCGACCGGGCCCGAGCTGAGGAGGCGGCCTCGTCCGATGATGATCAGATGATCAGCGGTAAGCGCCATCTCGGTCATGAGATGGCTCGAGACGAGAACCGTCCGACCTTCGGCGGCCAGGGCTCGGAGCAGATGGCGCACCCAGAGGATCCCCTCGGGGTCGAGCCCGTTGATGGGCTCGTCCAAGATGAGGACCGCCGGGTCGCCGAGGAGAGCGGCGGCGATGCCGAGACGCTGACCCATCCCGAGCGAGAGTTCGCCGGCCCTCCGGTGCGCGGCATCGCCGAGGCCGACGACGCCGAGGACCTCGTCGACGCGGGTGCGGGGGATCTGGTTGGAGTCGGCTATCCAGTCGAGATGGTTGCGGGCCCTGCGGCCGGGGTGGGCGGCGTTGGCGTCGAGCAGAGCGCCCACCTCGTGGAGCGGGAAGCGGAGTGATCCGTACGCGTGCCCGCCGACCGTGACCGACCCGGAAGTCGGTGCGTCCAAGCCCACGATCATGCGCATTGTGGTCGACTTCCCGCTCCCGTTCGGGCCGAGGAACCCTGTGACCTGGCCCGCCTCCACAGTGAAGCTCAAGTCGTCGACCGCCAGCGTCCCGCCGTAGCGCTTGGACAGATTCCGGGCCTCAATCAAGAGGGGTGCACCGCCCGCAGTCGCCGGCCGCCGTGTCGAAAACGCCGAGAAATCCGGTCCGGTGGCCAAAGTGCCGGGACGACCTCACGCCGTGCGCGGGTTGAGCATGGCGGGATCCGGCAAGCGAGAGGGCCGAAGGCCGGCGAGGTCGTGAAAGCCCGCCGCCGCGGTTGCCAAGAGCAGGACGCCGGCGGCGATGCCGGTGGTGGCAGCGAGCGAAGAGCCCGACATGGTGGCCACGAGGACCACCGGACCTATCGTGAGCAGCCAGCCGACGACACGGTACCGGGGGATGTGCACCAAGTGGTCGAGCCAAAGCAGCAGCGGCCCGATGGTGATCGCGATCGAAGGCAAGACCCAATCGCTGTGACCGGCGGCGTCGACGATGACGGGGAGAACGAACGCCGCGATCAACTCAATGACCGTGGCGATGGTCACGGATCGCTCTATGCGCTTCGCTTCGGGACTCCTCAACCGGGGGCCGGTGCCAGCAGTGACCCTGATGCCGTACGCGAGCACGATCAGGGTGATGGCGCAGAACGCTATTGCCAGTGGGCTGCGCACTTGCCCATGGAGATTGAAGGCGCCGCGCACCAACCAGAAGGCCGCGAAGGCGAGCTGAATGAAGCCGCCGACCCGCTTCACGCGCTGCGACCACGCCTCCACAGGGCTGAGGTCAGTGCGCTCCGTGGTCTTCGACCTTGTCACGCCGCGCTCCCTTGCCTCTGGTACCAGCCGACTGTCTCTTTGATCGCAACATCCAGCGCGGTGCCACCCGCCCCGAAGGTGGACTCGAACTTGGCTGTGTCAAGGACAAACGGCTTCTCGAACTCGTAAGCCATTTCCGCCAGCCCGCGCATCATCGGGCTCACGAGTCCCATGGCTTGCAGGATCAGCTTGGGCACCGAGCGGACGGGGATCGGATGACCCACCTCAGTGCCGATCAGGTCGAGAACTGCTCGGGTAGTGACCGTTTCGGGACCAGGGAGATGCCACACCTGCCCGACCGCTCGCTCGTCACTCCCGAGGATGGCCAAGCCGGCCGCAATGTCAGGAACGTAACTGTAGGTGTGGGGGAGCTCGGGGTTGCCGATGAAGTCAGCGCGTTTTCCAGCTACGGCGTTGGCGAAGACCCGCTCACCAAGCGTCGACTCGGTGACGCCTGCGCCGAAGAAGTCCGATGCCCGCCCGATCGTGATGCGAACCCGACCGCTCTCCGCTGCGGCCAACAGCTCGGCGGTCATGGCCGCCCGGACACGCCCCTTGGAGGTCGTGGCGTTGAGCGGAAGGTCTTCGGTCATCGGTGCGCCACCGGTTGGGCCATAGCCGTAGACATTCTCCAGGCTCACCAAAAGGGCACCGGTGCTCTCGGCAGCGCTCAACACCGCCCTCTGCAGAGGCGGAAACTGCTTGGGCCACTGGGTATACGGGGCGTTGAGGCACTGGTAGATCACCGATGCACCCTTGGCTGCAGCGCCAGCAGCTTCGGGATCGCCGGCGTCTGCGGCGCACCAGTCGACACCCTCGGGCAGTGAGGTGGGCCGCCGGCGCGAGACGGACCGCACCGGGCTCCCTGATTGAGCCAACCGGGAGGCGAGTGCGAGCCCAACCTGTCCCGCTCCGAAGACAACCCGCAGCTCGGGCCCGCTCATCGGAGATCCTGGCGGTTTGCTGCGGCACCATCACGGCGCAAACTGTCGACATCTGTCCGTACGTTCCCGTCGTGCCGCAAGTTGGTCGCGTCTCCTTTTGGTGATGCACATCGATAGTGGATACAGAGGGCGGCGTCAGCACGGACGCGTCGTATCCCATGGGGACCGCCACTCTCCCGTCGGACAGGGGGGGAAGCTGCTGCCCAGAGCTGCGCCCTTCGTCAGCATGCTCCTCCGGGTGCAACAAACACAGCAACAGGGAACCGGCAGGGCTCGCGACACACACCACGGCGTGGGTCAGGGACGACTGTCGGCCAACGCCGAGCTCGGCGACCGTTGCGGGGTATGCCCGCGAGGTGTACGTTGACGGTCGGTTACTGCTTTTTTGCGCTGAACCATTTCAATCGTTCGTCGCTCCAGACACCCGGTGACGCTGTCCCTCGCTGAGGAGCGTCCCATGAGCGTTAAATGTCTGATCTCCGAGCCGGTCGCGGTCGTCCAATGACTGCGTCCGTGACCGTCTCTCCGTCGGCGGCCGATCGTCCGCCCACCGCAGGCGGCGGCCCGGGCCAGCCGCCGCCGGCGAACGAGCCACTCTCGCCACGCAACCAGCAGAAGGCGCACACCCTCGGCCTCACTTCGGCCACCGGGCTGGTCATCGGCAGCATCGTCGGCACGGGTGTCTTCACCATGCCGGCCGTGATCGCTGGTGCGGGGACCATGGGCATTTTGGTGCTGGCTGTCATCGCCGTGGGAGCGATGCTGCTCGCCGTCTTGTTCGGGCAACTGACGAAGCGCGTGCCGAACAGCGACGGCGGGCTGTACGCCTACTCACGCCATGAGTTCGGCGACTTCGCCGGGTACCTGGTGGGGTGGTGTTACTGGATTCAATCCTGGGCGGGGAACGCGGCCATCGTCTCGTCGTGGGTGTTCTACGTCGATGCCTTGTTCGGTTTCAGCCACCCTTCCGGCATGCTGAACTTCGGCATTGCCATGGTGGGCTTGTGGGTGCCGGCCATTGTCAACCTTGTCGGCATCCGCCAGATGGCCTGGTTCCAGAACGTCACCGTGGTCCTCAAATTCCTCCCGCTGCTCTTCGTCGCCGTCATCGGCTGGTTCTTCGTCCAGAATGCGCACTTCGGGCCCTTCAATGCCTCGGGCGGGAGCCTCTACTCGGGCATCGGCATCGCCGCCGGTGTGGCCCTGTTCTCCTTCATCGGGGTGGAGGCGGCGGCGATGACGGCCAAGCGAGTGAAGAACCCCCGCGTCAACGTCATGCGCGCGTCCATGATCGGCACTGCCCTCAGTGCAGCCCTCTACGTGTTGGTGACGGCAGTCGTGATGGGACTGGTGGCCCACCATACGTTGGTCAACACCGGATCACCGTTCGTCAACGCCTTCCAGTCGATCTTTCCCCACGAAGCCTGGGCTGGAAAGTTCATCGCCGCCATTGCGGTGATCTCGGGCATCGGGGCCCTCAACGGGTGGACGCTCATCGTCACGGAGACGTCCCGGGCCATGGCCCAGGACGACATGTTCCCCCGACCATTCGCCTGGACGGATCACAACGGCACCGCCTGGTTCGGCATCCTGGTCGGCACGGCGCTGCCGTCGTTACTCATGCTGTGGCGCTACAGCACCACCTCGGGGCTGACGGTCTTCACCTACTTGGTGGACCTCACAGTCGTCACGGTGGCCATCCCGTACTTCATGTCGGCCATTGCCCAACTCACCTACCTCGTCTCCCGCCGGCGCAGAGTGAACGGTTGGTTGCTCGCCCGGGACCTTTCCGTCGCCGGGGCCAGCGTGCTCTTCTCCATGTGGGTCACCTTCGCCTCGGGGTACCAGGTCGTGTACCAGGCCCTCGTGGTCATTCTGGCCGGGCTCGTGCTCTTCGCCTTCATGAACGCCCGGCGCCAGCGTCTCGGTGAGGCGCCAGAGCCCATGGACCTCCCGGAGTTGTCGGTCGACTCGGCCACCGCAAAGCGGGCCAACCATGTCGGTGCAGAGCCCGCCGCAGCGCGGACTTGACGTCCGACACACCCTCTCCAACCCTGCGAAAGGAATATTCCATGACGTTCTCCGTCAACTCCGAGGTCGGCCAACTCCGCGAGGCTATTGTCCACCGGCCCGGGCTCGAGCTCTCCCGGCTGACCCCCGACAACGTTGAGTCGCTGCTGTTCGATGACGTGATGTGGGCGTCGAGGGCACGCGACGAGCACGACGCGTTCGTCGAGGCGCTGCGCGACAAGGGCGTGCTGGTCCATCATTACGGGAAGCTGCTGGCCGACACCGTCGAACTGCAAGACGGTCGCGACTTCGTGCTGGAGCGTCTCTGCACTCCCGAGATCCTGGGTCCATCGTTGGTCGAACCAATACGCCGCCTTTTCGAAGACCTTGACGGACCGACGCTGGCCGAGTTCCTGATAGGCGGCGTGCTCAAGGCGGATCTCCACCACCTCCACGCCCACAGCCTCACCTGGAACATGCTGCGGGCGGACGACTTCGTGCTGGCGCCCCTCCCCAACCACCTGTTCCAACGGGACAACTCGTGTTGGATTTACGGCGGCGTGACCATCAACCCCATGGCCAAGCCGGCTCGCCAACGTGAGTCGCTCCACACCAGGGCCATCTATCAGCACCACCCCCTCTTCAAGGGTGGGGACTTCGCCACCTATTACGGGGGGGACGACCGGGTGCTGCAGCCGGCGACCTTCGAAGGCGGCGACGTCCACGTCATCGGGCACGGTGCCGTCCTCATCGGCATGGGGGAGCGGAGCACCCCGATGGCCGTCGAGGCTGTGGCCCGTGCCCTGTTCGACGCCGGCCAGGCCACCACGGTGGTGGCGATCGAGCTGCCGCACAGCCATGCCTTCATGCATCTCGACACGGTGATGTCGATGGTGGACGTCGCCACCTTCGTTCTCTACCCCTACTTCGATCGGCACTTGCGGAGCTGGACCATCACGGCCGACGACCAGACCGGGCACCTGGCCATCTCCCACAACCACAGCCTCTGGAAGACCCTGGCCGAGATCCTCGAGGTGGACGACATCACTGTGCTCACCACCGACGAGGACATCCGGGCCGCCGAGCGGGAGCAGTGGGACGATGGCACCAACTTCTTGGCCGTGGCCCCCGGTGTCGTCATGGGTTACGAGCGCAATGTGGCCACCAACACCATGCTGCGCAAACAGGGCATCGAAGTGATCTCCATCGACGGCAGTGAGCTCGGCCGGGGCCGGGGCGGTCCGCGCTGCATGACGTGCCCCATCGTGCGCGACGCCGCGTGAGGCCGGGGGACGTGGACCTGCATGGGAGGAGCTTGCTCAAGGAGATGGACTTCACGAAGGAGGAGTTCCTCTTCCTGGTCGATCTGGCCGACCAGCTGCGCCAGGAGAAGCGTGCAGGCGATGAGCGTCAACGTATGGTCGGACGCAATATCGCCTTGATCTTCGAGAAGGCATCGACCCGCACGCGGTGCGCCTTCGAGGTCGGGGCGCACGACCAGGGCGCGCAGGTGACCTACCTCGGTCCCGAGGGATCCCATATCGGGAGTTCCGAGACGATCAAGGACACGGCCCGGGTACTCGGTCGGATGTTCGACGGAATCGAGTACCGCGGCTTCGCCCAGAAGTCCGTCGAGTTGCTGGCCGCGTTCTCCGGGGTGCCGGTCTGGAACGGTCTGACCGACGAGTGGCACCCCACGCAAATGTTGGCTGATGTCGAAACCATGCGGGACCACGCGGGCAAGCCGCTGGAGGAGGTCACCCTCTGCTACATCGGGGATGCCCGCAACAACACGGCCAACTCCCTTCTGGTCACCGGGGCCCTCCTCGGCATGGACATCCGCCTGATCGCCCCCGCCGACCTCCTCCCGACCGAGCCGATTCAACAGACGGCTCGGGACCTGGCCCGCAAGTCCGGGGCCCGGCTCCATCTGGGCAGTGTCACCGACATGGTCGAGGGGGCGGACTTCGTCTACACCGACGTGTGGGTATCGATGGGGGAGCCCACCTCGGCTTGGAAAGACCGGATCGACGAGCTCCTGCCCTATCAGGTCAACGCCACGCTGTTAAAGGCGACCGGCAATCCTGCGGTGAAATTCATGCACTGTCTCCCGTCTCTCCACAACACCGACACCGAGTTGGGCCATCGGCTCCACCATCAGTGTGGTGTCTCCGCCCTCGAGGTGACCGACGACGTATTCGAGTCTCCCGCCTCAATCGTCTTCGACCAGGCAGAGAACCGCCTCCACACCATCAAAGCCGCCATGGTTGCCTCCATCGGCGACTGAAGCGCTGGTCGGGGCATCCTCCTGCAATGGGTCAACGGCTGCAGCGGATCATGCGCGAGCTGGAGCAGTCCGGCGAGACCGGCACCAAGCAGGTGTGCCTCGCGGCGGCGCAGGTGACATTCATGAGCGGGGCCCAACTTGTCGTGGTGTCCCCTGACCGATCCCAGTGGCTGCTCTGCGCCTCGGACCTTGTCTCGCGGGCGTTGGCCGACCTGGAGCACAACGTGGGCGAAGGGCCGTGTGTCGACGCCTCACGCCTGGGCCGGCCGGTCCTCGAGCCGGATCTGGCGAACCCGACCCCCGCCGGTGGATGGCCGGCGTATGCACCCGCGGGTACGGAAGTGGGGGCCCGTGCCGTCTTCGGCTTTCCTGTTCGCGTGGGTGCGGCACATCTCGGTGCACTGGGTCTCTATCGCGCCGGACCCGGAGCCTTGAGCGACGAGCAGCATGCCGATGCGTTGGTGATGGCCGATGTGGCGGCCCGAGTCGTGCTCGAGCTCCAGGCGGGAGCGCCGCCGGGTACGGTCGCCTCGACAATGCTCATAAAGCCGAACTTCGGGTCCGTTGTGCACCAGGCCTCGGGCATGGTGTCGGTCCAGATGGGTGTGAACGTGGCCGACGCACTGGTCGCATTGAGGGCGCACAGCTACCGTTCCGGGCACGGGTTGGACGAGGTGGCCCAGGCGGTGGTCGCGAGGATTCTCCGCTTCGACCGGCTGCCCGAGGTCTGACCGGTCCTGTACTCTGAACGTCAGATCAGGCACGAACTTTCTCTCTTCGGACTGCGCCCACGTCGGTCCCTTGCGGGTGAGCTGATCCCAGAGTGGACGGAGTCCCGGATGCCCAGAGAGGCGCTGCTGGTTCAGGCAATGGTGGAATTGGCGGACAGCCTGGTCGACGACTTCGACGTCATTGATGTGCTCACCGCGCTGAGCGATCGCTGCGTCGACGCACTCGACGTCACCGCCGCCGGCGTCATGCTGGCATCCCCGGCGGGCGACCTGCAGATCATCGCCTACTCGGGTGAGGCCATGCGGGTGCTTGAACTCTTCCAGCTGCAGACCGACCAGGGTCCCTGCGTGGAGTGCTTCCACAGCGGGAAGGCCATTGTGAATCTCGAGTTGTCGACCACCGGCGGGCGGTGGCCGGATTTCACCCCGCTGGCTCTCAGCCGAGGTTTCCGATCGGTCCACTGCCTACCCATGCGACTCCGAGGCCGGACGATCGGTGCCCTCAACATGTTCCGCGCCCAGGCCGGAGCCCTCAATGACCGCGATGTGCTGGTCGCGCAAGGGCTGGCCGACGTGGCGACCATCGCCATCCTCCAGCACCAGGCGGCGGCCGACGCACAACAGCTGAATGATCAGCTCAATCTGGCGCTCCGCAGCCGGGTCATAATTGAGCAGGCGAAGGGCAAGATCAGCGAGTCGGCCCACCTCGATATGGACCATTCGTTCCAGCTTCTTCGAGCACACGCCCGCAACCACAACCTCCGGCTGAGCGAGCTGGCCCGCTCAGTAGCTGAGGGCACCGTCTTGGTGACGGATCTCGATCCGCTGGCCCGAAGGGGCGCAAGCCGACCGGCGTCGGGGCAAGAGGGTTTGTCAAAAACCTGACGGTGTCGCGCAGGGTGTGGGCACCCTGTTGTCAGCGACTGCCTTGTTGCGAAGAGGTGTAGGGTCGAACCAGCCATGACGATTCGTCATGGCTCGTGGCCCTCCTCGCACAATGCAGGGAACCATGAGCGTTGCCCTGGACCTCGGTTGCGTGTGTTGTCGTTTCGCCAACTCAGGAGTCCGCCATGGTGGCCGTCGTAGCGCTCGTTGTCATCATCTTGTTCGGCTTGGTGCTCTCCTTGTCGCCGCAAATCAATTGGAGAAGGGCGTCCTCTTCCGCCTGGGGAGGATGCCGTTCATGACGGGCCCTGCTCAACGGAACGCCCCGTCGTCCTCGGGAAAGGCGAAGACCTCGGCAAAGGACGATCTCAAAACGCTTCCTCTGGCCGAGGTGGAAAAGCGGCTGGGGTCGTCACCCGATGGGTTGACTCAGGCCGAGGCGGCCAAGCGGCTGACCCAGTACGGACCGAACGAGCTGGTGGAGAAGAAGGCCAATTCCCTTCTCAAGTTCCTCACGTACTTCTGGGGCCCAATCCCCTGGATGATCGAAGCCGCGGTGATCCTGTCTGGCGTGCTCAAGCACTGGCCCGATTTCTTCATCATCCTCGTCCTGCTCCTGGCCAACGCCGGAATCGGGTTTTGGGAAGAGCGCCAGGCTGGCAAGGCCATTGCCGCTCTGAAGGCCGAGTTGGCGATCAAGGCTCGAGTCAAGCGGGATGGCCAGTGGGTCACGCCCGCAGCGCGGGAACTCGTACCAGGGGACGTCATTCGCCTGCGACTGGGGGACATAGTGCCCGCAGACGCACGCCTTTTGGACGGCGATCCGATCGAAGTGGACCAGTCGGCACTGACCGGAGAGTCGCTGCCCGCCAGCTGCGTGAGCGGCGACGCGGTGTTCTCGGCCTCCATAATCCGCCAGGGCGAGATCGGCGCACTCGTCTACGCGACAGGTGCGGACACATACTTCGGGCAGACCGCGGACCTCGTGCAGGAAGCCCAGACCGTCAGCCATTTCCAACGCGCCGTCCTCAAAATCGGCACATTCCTGATCATTTTGGCGCTGGCCATGGTTGTGGTGATCATCATCGTGTCGACCATCCGCGGTGACCCCTTCTTCACCACGCTGCAGTTCGCCCTCGTCCTCACCGTGGCCGCCATTCCTGTGGCCATGCCGACGGTGCTGTCGGTGACGATGGCAGTCGGGGCCCGGGTGCTGGCCTCGAAAAAGGCCATCGTCAGCCGCCTGGTGGCCATCGAGGAGCTGGCGGGCGTGGACGTGCTCTGCACAGACAAGACCGGCACCCTTACGCAGAACAAGCTCACCCTGGGTGACCCATACACCGTGGGCACGCTCACGCCCGCAGAGGTAATTCTCGACGCATCCCTGGCTTCACGCGCCGATGACGCCGATGCCATCGACCTGGCGGTTCTCGGGGGTCTGAAGGACGATCAGTCGTTGGACGACTACAAGGTGCTCAAATTCCAGCCGTTCGATGCGGTGCGCAAGTGCACGGAGGCGACCGTGACCGCCGCCGACGGATCCACGTTCAAAGTGACCAAAGGCGCCCCCCAGGTAATCCTGAAGCTGTCGGCCAATGCGTCGCACGTGAAGACGGGTGTCGACGCTGCAGTCAACGGGTTCGCAGAGCGCGGCTTCCGCTCGCTGGGTGTGGCACGGGCCGAAGGGGATGGTCCGTGGAATTTCGTCGGCGTGCTGCCCTTGTTCGATCCACCGCGGGATGACGCCAAGGCGACAATTGCAACCGCCTATGAAATGGGCGTGGACGTCAAGATGGTCACCGGTGACGCCCTGGCCATTGCCCGGGAGACGGCCAAGACGCTCGGGATGGGTACGGACATTCTGGATGCGGCTGGACTTGGTGACGTCAAGAGCGAAGAGACGGCGGCGACGGCCAAGTCCATCGATGATGCCGATGGGTTCGCCCAGGTCTTCCCGGAGCACAAGTTCCATATTGTCGACGTCCTCCAGCAGCAAGGTCATATCGTCGGCATGACGGGTGATGGGGTGAACGATGCCCCTGCGTTGAAGAAGGCCGACTGCGGCATTGCTGTCTCGGACGCCACCGATGCGGCGCGGGCAGCAGCATCCATCGTGCTGACCACGCCCGGACTCTCGGTGATCATCGACGCCATCAAGGAGAGCCGTAGGATCTTCCAGCGGATGAACAGCTACGCCATCTACCGCATCGCGGAGACACTTCGCGTCCTGCTGTTCGTCTCGGCCGTAATTCTGATCTACAACTTCTTTCCGGTCACGGCAATCCAAATCGTCATGTTGGCACTGCTCAACGACGGCGCCATCCTGTCCATCGCCTACGACAAGGTCCGCTACAGGCAGCAGCCCGAGGCCTGGAACATGCGCCTCGTGTTGGGGATCGCGACAGTGCTCGGCATCATCGGTCCGATCGCTGCCTTCGGCATGTTCTACCTGGGCGACAAGGTGTTCCACCTCGACCATGCGCATCTGCAGACGCTGATGTACCTGACGCTTTCAGTGGCCGGGCACTTGACCATCTTCCTCGCGCGCACCCGCGGTCCCTTCTGGTCGATCCGTCCCGCTCGGGTTCTGGTTCTGGCCGTGCTCGGCACCCAGGCACTGGCGACCCTGATCGCCGTGTACGGGGTCTTCATGACGCCCATCGGCTGGAGGTACGCGGCCTTGGTGTGGGGCTATGCGCTCGCGTGGTTCCTGCTCACCGACCGCATCAAGCTGGTCGCGTACCGGCTGCTCGACCCGGTGATGAGTGGGGCGGTGGGGAACAGCAGCCCGCATCCCGACAGCCAGGGAGTGGCTCCGTTTCATACCAGCGTCGCCGAACAAGGAGCCGTCTACCACGATCGAAGCGATTGCCCCTACGGGCGAGAGATCAAGAGCGATGGCAACGCCGAACCGGGCTCCGACGGCTACCGCCGGTGTGCGTGGTGTGCCCACGCAATGACCGTGCCCGCATGAAGCTGGAGCGTGCAGTCATCGAAGAGCTCATGGTCCGACCCGCAGAATCCGCCGGCCTGGCCAGTCGAAGCACTCAATCGACGACAGCTGACTGGATGGGTGCGACGAAGAAGAAGTACAAGAAGGTGGCGGAGGAGGACCTCGGGACATTCGTGGACGAGCTCACCGAGGCGCAGAGCCTGTTCTGGGCGAACGACACACATGCGCTCTTGATCGTTCTCCAGGCCATGGATGCTGCCGGCAAGGACGGGACGATCCGGCATGTCATGTCGGGGGTCAACCCTCAGGGGTGCAAGGTGGATGCCTTCAAGCAGCCCTCGAGTCAAGAGCTCGGCCACGACTTCTTGTGGCGCTCGGCCACGGTGCTTCCCGAACGGGGGATGATCGGGATATTCAACCGGTCTTATTACGAGGAAGTCCTGGTGGTCCGAGTACACCCCGAACTCCTGGGTCGGGGTAAGGCCGTGTCGAAGAACGGATCGACGGAGAAGGTATGGCGCGATCGCTACGAAGACATCAACGGATTCGAGCGTCATCTTCACCGCAGCGGCACACGGGTAGTGAAGATATTCCTACACGTATCTCGAGAGGAACAGAAGAAGCGGTTCCTTGAGCGGCTCGACCAGCCGGCCAAGAACTGGAAGTTCTCGGCCAACGATCTCACCGAACGTGCGTACTGGGGCGAGTATCAGAGCGCGTACGAGGAGGCATTGACGGCCACCTCCACCCCCTGGGCGCCGTGGTTCGTGGTTCCAGCGGACCACAAGTACGCAGCACGCGCCCTGGTCGGTGGCATCGTCGTCAACGCCATCGATGCGTTGGACCTCGAGCCCCCCGAGCTCGACCCTCAGGCGCTTGAGGCGTTGGCTCGGGCCAAGGAAGAGCTGCTGGCCGAATGAGTGGTTTCTCGGAAGCCTCCCTCGCCGAGCAGATCTTCCAGCTCGAGCATCAGATTCTTCGCTTGCGAAACGAACTCCTTGGGTACGTCCCGAATTCCCGGTTGACGACCGATGAGGATCCGGCGATGCCGGCCGACCAACGCGGGAGATACTGATGCGCCTGGTGATCGCCGTGGGTGGCAACGCGTTACTCGAAAGGGGCGAGGTGCCGCTGGCCGAGATCCAGGAGAAGCACGTGAATGTCGCCGTCAAGGCGCTCGCCCCCCTCGCTGATGACCATGATCTCGTGATCACCCATGGAAACGGCCCCCAGGTGGGCCTGCTCGCCAACGAGAGCGCACTCGATCCCGATCTCCCGTCTCCCTACCCCTTGGATGTCCTGGGCGCCCAGACCCAGGGGATGATCGGCTACTTCTTCCTGCAGTCGATCAAGAACGCCCTTCCCGACCGCGAGGTCGTGAGCCTGATCAGTCAGACCGAGGTGGCGGGCGACGATCCGGCGTTCACGCATCCGACCAAATTCGTCGGCCCTGTCTATTCCGAGCAGGAGGCTCACCGGCTGGCCGTGTTGCGGGACTGGCAGGTGAGGGCCGACGGTGCCTCCTGGCGACGCGTCGTGGCCTCGCCCGAACCACTAAAGATGCTCGATCTCGGGGCGATCCGCCTGTTGCTTGGTGACGGTGTCATCGTGATCTGTGCCGGCGGTGGCGGCATTCCGGTGATCCGAGGGGCGGACGGTCATCTGCGTGGTGCCGAGGCGGTGATCGACAAGGACCTGAGCGCTTCGCTGTTGGCCCGAGACCTCGGTGCCGACGCCCTGGTGATCCTCACCGACGTGGCCAACGTCGACACCGGCTTCGGCACGGACACGGTCCGGCCCATCGGACGTACCACCGCCGCCGCGTTGCGGCTCCTGTCCTTTCCTGAAGGTTCGATGGGGCCGAAGGTCGAGGCGGCCTGCCGTTTCGTCGAGGCCACAGGGAAACCGGCGATGATCGGACGTCTCGACGAAGCGGCCGAACTCGTCCAGGGGACGTGTGGCACGGTCATCGAGCCGGTGGATACGGCCGACATCTACGCAGATTCCACTCAGCACCGCCACAGCCGTCCGGATTCGCGATGTACGTGACAGCACTGGCCCGGCCATGTGTGATCACCCTCGTGATCTTTGACGTCAGTGGTACGTGATCGGCGATCCCTGGGCAAGGTCAGCGGTTCGTGCCGCGAGGCCACCCCGTTCCGGCTGCACGAGGCCATGAGTTCGCGGCCCGGCGGCGGGCTTTGACTTCCACACGGGAGCAACGGCCCTGGCGCAGGGGGGCCCGCCAGGTGGGCGTGGACCCTACGCCTGGTGTGGTCCCTCCTGGCCGCCTGGACCTGGCCCACGCCGCCACCATGGGGCCCGCCGAAGTGCTCACGCAGTTGGCCAGCGACCCGGACGGGCTCTCGACCGTCGAGGCGGCCGACAGGCTCCGCCAGTTCGGAGCGAACTCCTTGGGCACTCGCCGGGTGAGCGCCGGCACCGTCCTGCTCCGGCAGATCCGCAACCCGATCCTCATCCTCCTCGTGGGTGCGGCCCTCCTCTCGGCACTCACGGGCGGGGGGGCCAACGCAGCCATCATCATGGTGATCGTCGCCCTCAGCGTGGGCCTGGGCTTCTTCAACGAGTACCGGGCTGAGGCGGCCATGGCCACCCTGCGGAGCCAGATCCACCATGACGCCGAGGTCCTCCGCGACGGTCGGTCCTGTCACGTATTGGTGGACAACCTGGTGCCGGGCGACGTCGTGGCACTCCGCGTCGGGGCCATCGTGCCGGCCGACCTGCGCCTGCTGGCGGTCGACGAGCTCGAATGCGACGAGGGGGTGCTCACCGGAGAGTCCATGCCGGCGTCCAAGTCTGCCGAAGCGGTCACCGGCAGCACGGACCCCGACCGGCCGGGCTGTGCCTTCATGGGGACCGTCGTCCACCAGGGATCGGGTAGCGGCGTTGTGGTCCTCACCGGGACCGCCACGGCGTTCGGGCGGATTGCGGCCGGGCTGGGCGAGAAGCAGAGCCGGACGGCGTTCGAGGTCGGGCTGTCCCGGTTCTCACAGTTCCTGTTCGGCGTGGCCGCCGTGCTGACCGCCTTCATCTTCATCGTCAACGTGGCGCTGTCGCGGCCTCTGATCGAGGCGCTGCTCTTCTCTCTGGCCATCGCCGTGGGCATCGCCCCC